>VOFC01000347.1_pt1 | contig 22324 bp, 17 predicted proteins | sample 5384161 | NCBI WGS metagenome assembly VOFC01 (sample SAMN12384722, study PRJNA508395) | human gut metagenome | isolation source: healthy gut B | host: Homo sapiens | reverse complement strand
TAGGCTGGAGGTGGAAGCCCTGTGAGGGGTGGAGCTGACCAGTACTAATAGCCCGTGCGTCTTGTTTCTCGAAAAACCTTCCATCCCTGTTTCAATATTTTGACAAATTTCTTTGGTAGCCATAGAGGAGAGGGTACACCCGACCCCATTCCGAACTCGGAAGTTAAGCTCTCCATCGCCGATGATACTGCATAACGTCATGTGGGAAAGTAGGCCGCTGCCAAAGATCGTTCGAGACCCCCTTGCCGCTTTCAGCGCGAGGGGGTCTTTTTTGTATGGCGCGCCTGCCCGATCCCCCAGCGGCCGGACTTATCCCGCCGTTTTTGCTGAGCCGAAGAAGACCTCCCCGTGGCAGGAGGTCTTCTTCATTAAAAAAGGAGGTGGCTTCGGCCACCTCCTGGGCAGGCAATGACTTACTTCAGCTTTTCCAGAGCATCGTCATAGAACTTGCACATATTTTCCAGATTCTGTTCCTGCTGGACTTTCAGCAGCTGGGGCTGCAACTCCTGCATGATCTTGGCATAGCCTTGCGATCGGCCTGGGATTTTTTCTGAACGGCAGCGGCGAATTCTGTTGGCCTTCTTCTGAGCTTCCTCAGGAGAGCAGGCAGCCGACGCGAGGGAGGCGGTGGACAGGAGCAGGGCGCAGGCCAGCAGGAACGAAATTTTTTTCATACATACCTCGATGCGTTGGACAGCGGGGCTGTCGGTTGATTCCCATATGGGTTGTGTTACCTAAGCACACTTGCCGGCAGCAGGCAACCCATTATCACTTGCCATGGGGCAAGTTCCGGCTGTTTTTTGAAAAATCAAGGGTTGCGGAAGGTTGGAACATATTTTGCGTGCTACGCTGAGTGGGGGGACCCCTTTTGTGCCAGAAGGGAGAGCGGCAAAAGGACCGCCCTGCGCTTTGCGGCAGGCAGCGGGGCATGGGGGAGACCGCCTTGCCCTTGACGACGGGCGGCACTTCCATCTAAAAAAATGGCCTACTGACCAGGTCAGGAAAGTCTTGCGAGTGGCCAGAAGGCCGCTCCTGTTTTTTTGCCAAAGGAATGCATATGAAAAAGTTTACCCTTGCCGTCCACAGTCTCGGCAATATCGGTACCCGTGTGGTGGAAGCGGCCCTTGCCACTCCTGATTGCCAGTGCCTCGGCGTGATCCGTCGTGCCGAATCCCTGGGTACGCAGGGCCAGGCCCTGCGCGGCCTGCCCGAATTCGCCGATCTGGCCAGCCTGGAAGCTGCCCAGGGCCGCCCTGACGTCATCGCCCTGTGCGGGCCTTCGCGCAGCATCCCGGACACGGCGGAAGCGTTTCTGAAGCAGGGTTACAATTGCGTGGACAGCTTCGATATCCACACCGAGATCCCCGCCACCGTGGCGCGTCTGGATGCCGCCGCCAGGGCCGGCAACAGCGTCAGCATCACCGCCGCCGGCTGGGACCCCGGCACGGACTCCGTGCTGCGTGCCCTGTTCGAAGCCATGGTGCCCCGCGGCACCACCTTCACCAACTTCGGCCGTGGCCGTTCCATGGGCCATTCCGTGGCCGCCCGCGCCATCAAGGGCGTGGCCGATGCCGTGTCCATCACCATCCCCGTGGGGGGCGGCCGTCATTCGCGCCTGGTCTACGTGGTGCTGGAGGAAGGCGAGAACCTGGCTGACGTGACGGCCCGCATCAAGGCCGACGATTACGGCGTGCTTGCCCACCGGTCCGGCATGGACGTGCGCCAGTGCCGCCCTGAATCGGTGCCCGCATGGTCAACCAGGCCTAAACGTTTGACGGGTACCCTGTCGCGACCGGCAGGGATTTTTGTTTCAGGGGGGCGGATGGCGTGACCCTGCCGGAAGCCTCAGGCGCCGAGCCAGCCCCAGGACTTCTTCCGCACCGGGGACGCGCCCCGTGCACATGATGCCGCCATCGATGACCACCGGCAGGGGTGGCCAAAGCGCACGCCCAGGGGCCATGATCTCCCGCAGGTCGGTGACTTTTTCCACCGTGGCGTCGCTGCCGGAAGCAGCCACCGCCTTGCTGACGGCGTGACTCGTAGGCTTCGACACATTTGGAGCAACCGGGACCAAGGACTTTGATGATCATGATGACCACCGCAGGTGGCCAGCCGCCCAGGGCCATTCCGCAGGTCGGTGAACCGTGGCGGAACGGGCTGTGCGGGGGCCTGCTCTCTCGTAGGCATACGGCACATTTGGGCAACCGGGACCGGACCCATCCCTGCCGTTCCCGCCGATGCCGGGAAGGGCCCGTGCTGCGTTCAGGCACGGGCCCGGTCTGCCTAGACACACGGGCCCGGTGTGAGCTGCAGGCTGTTGAACAGCCAGCCCACCAGGGTGAAGATGACCAGCAGCAGGCCCAGGAAAAGGGCCAGCAGCTGCCAGCGCATGACCTGCTTGAGCATGAGTATCTCGGGCAGGCTGGCGGCCACCGTGCTCATGCAGAAGGCCAGGGTGGTGCCTACGGGCAGGCCCTTGAGCAGCAGGCTCTCCATGATGGGCACCACGCCCGTGACGTTGCTGTACAGGGGGATGCCCACCAGCACGGCCACCGGGACGGACCACCACTGGCCCTGTCCCAGATGGGCGGCGAACCAGTCCTGCGGTACGAAGCCGTGCAGGAGCGCCCCCAGGCCCACGCCGATGATGACCCAGCGCCAGACGCGGCGGAAGATGCCCGTCATCTCGTCCCAGGCGAAACGGTGCCGCTCTTCCAGCCCCAGACGGGTCTCGCGCTCATCCCGTGCCGCCTGGCCGGAGACACCCAGCATGCCGCGTAGGAAGGGCTGCAACCAGCGCTCGGCGCGGAGCAGGTCCAGCAGCCAGCCTCCCAGCATGCCAGCCGCCATGCCGACGACCACATAGACCACGGTGAACTTCCAGCCCAGCAGGCCCCAGAGCAGGACCACGGCGATCTCGTTGATGAGCGGCGAGGTGATGAGGAAGGCCATGGTGATGCCCAGCGGGATGCGGGCCATGGTGAAGCCCAGGAAGAGCGGGATGCTGGAGCAGGAACAGAAGGGCGTGATGGCGCCGAACATGGCCCCCAGCAGATAGCCGATGCCCCGGCCCTTGCCGGAAAGATAGTCGCGCACCCGCTCCACATGCAGCCCGGCCCGCAGCCAGCCGATGCAATAGACCATCAGCACCAGCAAAAGCAGGATCTTGGCGCTGTCATAGAGGAAAAATTCCAGGGCCAGGCCCGGAGCCCCGCCGGGCGCCAGGGAGAGCAGGTCGAAGGTCAGCCAGGCGGCCAGAGGCTGGATGGACACATACAGGCCCGTCCAGGCCAGCAGCACGGCCAGGAATGTCAGGGCGTAACGCGGGGCGGAAAGAGGACGTGGCGCGGAAGGGGTCTGGTCCATAAAATATTCCTTATTGGCAAAATTGCCAAATTTAAAGGTAAAAAAATCCCGCCGCAGCGGGCCTGCCTAGTGGTTTCGCAGCATGTCCATCTGGCTCAGGATGCGTTTTTCCAGCAACTGGCCGGTACAGGCCAGGAACTGGTCCAGGCAGCAGAGGGCAAGGCTGTAATAGATGTTCACGCCCTGCTTGCGCCGGGTGACCACACCGGCGTCACGCAGGACAGCCAGATGCTTGGAGACGGTGGACATGTCGTCCCCCACCAGGGCCTGCAGGTCACAGACGCATTTTTCACCGTCGCGCAGGGCATCCACCATCAGCAGGCGGCTGGGGTGCCCCAGGGCTTTGAAGATCCGGGCCTGTGCCGCGATGAATTCCTTGTTGTGCTGCATGCTGTCCCTTTATTTGGTCATTTGGCAAAATAGTCTTTGATGGCCGTACTGTCAAGATGGTGCAGGAAAGACGCGCCCGGGTCAACGCCGGCGGACGGCCCGAAGGCGGCAATCATGGCGACAGGGCCGGATAAAGAGACGGCGGCCGTACGGAAAGGATCCCGCATGCCGCCGTCCGTCATGGCCGGGCGGAGAGGCCTTCCCCTCCGCTCCGGACAGGCTGGAAAAGGCTTACTTCCACTGGATGCGGTGCACGGTGGCCGGGCCGTATTCCACCGTGCGCGCGTAGCGGATGGCGGGCTCGCCCAGCAGCATGGCATACTGGAAGCTGTGGGTCTCGGGCAGGCCCAGCTCGGGCAGGAGCTCGGGCAGCATGAGCTGCAGGCACCAGTAGAGCAGGCCGCACCAGGTGGTGCCCAGGCCCAGGCTCTGGGCGTAGAGCTCCAGGTACGAAAGGTAGATGAGCGGATCCTGCTCCTGGCAGGGGGCGTCCTTGGCATTGCCCACCAGCACGAAGTGGGGCGCGCCGCGGAAGATGCCGTCGATGCCCTGTTCCTTCCACAGGCGCGGCGCCGCGGCGAAGAAGGCCGTGCGGCGGCACTGGGGCAGGGCATTGTGGAGGGCCTTGTCCGCCAGACGGGCATAGACGTCTTCACGGAAGGCCTGCATGCGGTCCATGTCGTCCATGACGCCCACCCAGAGCTTGCGGGCATTGACGCCGGTGGGGGCGTGGGCGCTCACGTCCAGCACCTGCCGCAGCAGGGCCGGGTCCACGTTTTCCGGCCGGTACTGGCGCACGGAGCGGCGGCCCTTGATGAGGGTCTCCAGCTGTTCGGGCCGGGGCCAGGCATTGAGGAGACGCCGGGAGGCGTCGGGGCTGTGCCCGTCCACACTGATGGCGCCCGTGGGGCAGAGGGCCAGGCAGTGGTGGCAGTGCATGCACAGGCGTTCGTCCTTGATGTAGGGGTGCCCTGCCTCGTCCATGCCCAGCGCGCGGGGCAGACAGTCGGAAAGGCACAGGCCGCAGGAGACACAGCGGTCGGTATCCACGGAAAACTGCATGATGCTGTCCTTTGAAAAAAGAACCTGCCGCGGGGGCAGGCAGGGGAGGCCGCCGGTGCCGGGCCCCGCAGAGGGCGGCACCTTGCCGGGGCAAACGGAAACAGGGAGGGGCGGCCGCCCCTCCCTGAGATGCGTCAGCAACTAGCCGCGGTAGATGATGTGCTCGCGCACGTCGGCCAGGGAAGCGCAGCCGGTGAGCAGCATGGCCTGCACCAGCTGGCCCTGCATTTGCTGCCAGTACCTGGTCACGCCTTCCACACCGCCGCCGATGGCCGCGATGCAGAGCGGGCGGCCCACCAGCACGGCGTCGGCGCCCAGGGCCAGCATCTTGAGCACGTCCACGCCGTCACGCACGGCGCCGTCGGCCAGGATGGTGATCCTGCCGCGCACGGCATCGGCGATGGCGGGCAGCACGGTGGCGGTGCCGGGGCAGTGGTCCAGCACGCGGCCGCCGTGGTTGGAGACCACGATGGCGTCGCAGCCGGCGTCGATGGCGCGATGGGCGTCGTCGGGGGTCATGATGCCCTTGACGATGAACTTGCGGCCCATGTCATGCACATAGCGCACCACGGTCTCCAGTTCCGTCACGGACATGGGCATGACCGGGCGGCCCATCTTGCGCAGGGTGATGAGACCGGCGGCGTCCACGTCCACGCCCAGGATGGGGCTGCCGTCGGCCAGCACGCGGTCGATCTTTTCGAACAGTTCCTTGCCTTCCCAGGGCTTGATGAAGGGGATGCCGTGGCCGTTGCAGGCCTTCAGGGCCTTGACGGCGGCGTCGATGATGAAGGGCGGCACGCCGTCACCGGTACAGCCGATGACACCGGCGGCGCGGCTGCCTTCCAGGATGGCGAAGATGTAGTCGTCTTCGCTCATGGCATCGCTCATGTTGAAAGAGACGCCGCCGATGGGGGCCGCCATGACGGGGAAGCTCAGGTCGATGCCCAGGATGGTGCAGCCGGTGCGGGGCTCGCGGGCGTCGTGCAGGGCCGTCATGTTGAGTTTGCAGGCATTGAGGGCCTCGCGGTTGTTGCGGAAGCTGGCACCGGTGCCCAGGCCGCCCATGCCGGGCACTTCACCGGCACAGGCCTTGCCGTCGCAAACGGGACAAACGCGGCAGTGACCCTTCATGCGCTCGCGCGCGGCAGCTCTGATCTCTTTCATGGGATGACTCCTTGTAGGACAGGATGGTTGTGTTCGGGGCAGGCCTCCCGGATGCGGGGGCGGCATGGGCAGTATAGGTCAGGGCAGGGGACTTGTCATCCGCTGGATGGGGGCATATATTGTGAAAAAAATAACAAAACTGGGGGCACGGCGTCTTTCTCTGTACAGAGGGCATGTTCCGTGCTAGTTGCGACAGCAACATGCGGTAAAACCCCTTGGACACAACGGTCCCTTTCGGGGGAACGTCCCGGGGTAGTTTAAAAAAGATGCATGAAGATGGGCACTTACAGAAAAATGGTAAAATCCGTTCTTTCTGCAAAAAAAGAGTGGATTTTTCATAAAAAATTTCATAAAAAATAGCCAGCCCAACGGACTGCCCTTTTCCGGGATTGGCGAAGAAAAATCTTCGTGAATTTTGGAGCAAAGACTTGACGGCAGAGCACGCTCTGCGTAATCTCATATCGTGCGTGGCTGTTTGTTTGGTCAAACAGTATTTTCTCCGGTGCGGCACGGTCCGCCAGACTCCGTGCCGCATTTCCCCCCGCTGGCGACGCATGCTTCCAGAGCGCACCACGCAGCCGTGGCCCTTCCTCCTCAAGGCCCGGCGCTCCCCCGCCCGGTTCCGGGCGGGTTTTTTATTATGCCTGCCTCCCCGTCCCCCCTTCGCCGGGCCCGCTTGCGCCCTGTGCGGCCACGCGCTATGCTGGCCCCGCTTTCCGGCATAACCCGAGCCCGGCGGCGGCAAGCCGTTTTTTTTATGGATATTCATGCTATTCGCGCCAGACTGGCACAGGATGAGCCCACCATCGGCACCTGGCTGCAACTGCCTTCCGCCGATGTGGCGGAACTGATGGCCCGTGCCGGCTATGACTGGGTGGCCGTGGACATGGAGCACGGTTCCTTCGGCCGCACCGGCCTGCCCGACATCTTCCGTGCCATCCAGTGCGGCGGGGCCGCGCCCTTCGCCCGCTTGCCCGTGGCTTCCAAGACCGCCGTCAAGGCCGCGCTGGAGGCGGGCGCGCAGGGCCTGATCTTTCCCATGATCGAGAGCCGGGAACAGCTGGACCAGGCCATCAGCTGGGCCACCTATCCCGGGCATGACGACGGCCGCCGGGACGGGGAGCCCCCGCGCGAGAACCGCGGCGTGGGCTTTTGCCGGGCCAACGCCTTCGGCAGGGATTTCGATGCCTACATGCGGGACACGGCGCCCCGGATCTTTCTGGTGGCCCAGATCGAGCACATCCGCGCCGTGGAGGATCTGGACGCCATCCTTGACCAGCCGCGTCTGGATGCCATCATGGTGGGCCCCTATGACCTTTCCGGTTCCATGGGCCTGACGGGGCAGTTCGACCATCCCGATTTCAAGGCCGTCATGGCGCGCATCCATGAGGCCTGCCGGCGCCACCATGCCCGCATGGGCCTGCATGTGGTGCAGCCCGATCCCGGGGAACTGCGCCGTCAGGTGGCGGCGGGCAGCCGTTTCATCGCCTACGGCATCGATTCGGTCTTCCTCTGGCAGGCGGCGGCACGGCCCGCCGGCGTGTAGGCCGGGGCACTGGAGGGAGGAAGACCGTGAAGGTGACCGTTTTCGGCGGTTCCGGTTTTTTGGGATCGCACATCTGTGACAAGCTCTCCGCTGCCGGCCATGACGTGACCATCGTGGACGTGCGCCCTTCTCCCTGGCTGCGCGACGACCAGAAGATGGTGGTGGGCAGCATCCTGGACGAGGCCTGCGTGCGGGATGCGGTGGCGGGGGCCGACGCGGTCTTCAATTATGCGGGCATCGCCGACATCGGCGAAGCCAACGAGCGCCCCGTGGATACGGCCCGCCTCAACGTGGTGGGCAACGTCATGGTCCTGGAGGCCTGCCGCCGGGCCGGCACCGGACGCTATGTCTTTGCCAGCTCGCTCTACGTCTACGGCAAGTCCGGCGGCTTCTACCGGTGCAGCAAGCAGGCCTGCGAGATCTACATCGAGAACTACCAGGCCATGTACGGCCTGCCGTACACCATCCTGCGCTACGGCTCCCTGTACGGTCCCCGCGCCGACATGCGCAATGCCATCCACCGCTTCGTGCACGAGGCCCTGACCACGGGCGGCATCACCTATTACGGGACGCCCACGGCCCTGCGCGAATACGTGCATGTGGAGGATGCCTCCACGGCCACCCTGCAGGTCCTGGGACCGGAGTTCGCCAACCGGAACATCATCATCTCCGGCAACCAGCCCATGCGCGTGGCCGACCTGTTCAGGATGATCGGCGAGATGCTGGGCAGGGAACTGGAGGTCAGATACCAGAACGATCCCGACAGCGGCCATTATCAGGTGACGCCCTACGCCTTCATGCCCCGGATGGGCCGCAAGCTGGTGCCGCCCCTGACCGTGGACCTGGGGCAGGGCATCCTGCGCGTCATGGAGGAGGAGCACCGGCGGCTCCATCCGGAACTGCGGTGCGAGGGCGGCTATCTGGTGCCCACCGGCGACTGAGGTCCGCTCGTTCCGCGCCGGCAGCCCCTGTGCGGCGGACGCCCCGGCCCCGGGCCCTTTCCCCCGCGGCGCACGGGCTTTCCCGGCCTCCGGGCCGGCCCGTCTTCCCGTCATCCCCTTGCCGGGCAGTCCCTGCCCAGGGAGAAGTCATGAACATCATCGCCATCATCCCCGCCCGCATGGGCTCCAGCCGCTTTCCCGGCAAACCGCTGGCCCTGATCCACGGTGTGCCCATGGTGGGCCATGTGGCCTTCCGCACGGCCATGAGCCGCTGCCTTTCCGCCACCTATGTGGCCACCTGCGACACGGTCATCGAGGACTACTGCAAGGGCGCGGGCCTTGCATGCGTCATGACCGGCGACCATCATGTGCGCTGCTCCACCCGCACCGCCGAGGCCCTGCTCAAGATCGAGGCGGCCACGGGCCGGAAGGCCGACATCGTGGTCATGGTGCAGGGGGACGAGCCCATGGTGCTGCCCGGCATGATCGACGCCGCCGTGGGCCCCATGCTCAGGGACCCTTCCATCAACGTGGTCAACCTCATGGCCGACATGGACACCCCGGAAGAGTTCGAGGACCCCAACGAGGTGAAGGTCGTGGTGGACCGCAACAACGATGCCCTCTATTTCTCGCGCGAGCCCATCCCCTCCCGCAAGAAGGGGGCCGACACGGTGCCTATGCGCAAGCAGGTCTGCATCATCCCCTTCCGCCGTGACTATCTGCTCCGCTTCAACGAGATGGAGGAAAGCCCGCTGGAGATCTGCGAGTCCGTGGACATGCTGCGCATCCTCGAACACGGGGAAAAGGTCCGCATGGTGCCCACCGATGCCCGCACCTGGAGCGTGGATACCCCTGAAGACCTGGCCCGCGTGACGCGGCTCATGGAAGGGGATGCCCTCATGCGGGAGTACGCGAAGTAGATGGGGCCGCTGTCCCGCCTCCGCTCTGCCTGGGAAGAGCTCTGGATAGCCTGCTTCGCCTGGATACCCACGCCGCTGGGCCTGGCCCTGCGCTGGCTGGCCTGGCGCTGGCTCTTTGCCCGTTGCGGTTCGGTACGCTTCGGCACGGGCCTGGGTTTCGTGGGGTGCCGCCACATGCGGCTGGGCGATGCCGTCAGGCTGGGACGGGGCTGCATCATCACGGCCGGGGACGGCGAACTGGTCCTGGGCGACCGCGTGTCCATCTCTCCCTATGCCCATGTGGCGGCCGACGGCGGGCGCATCGTCATGGGCAGGCATGTGGCCGTGGGCCCCGGCACGGTGCTGCGGGCCGCCAATCACTGTTTTTCCCGGCACGATGTGCCCATCCTGCAGCAGGGGCACCATCCGGGCGAGATCGTCATCGGGGACGATGTCTGGATCGGGGCCAACTGCGTCATCACGCCCGACGTGCGCATCGGCCGGGGCGCCGTGGTGGGCGCGGGCGCCGTGGTCACCCGTGACGTGCCCCCGTTCACCATTGTGGGCGGAGTCCCGGCACGCCCCATCGGCCACCGCGGCCGCAGCCGGTGCCCGTCGCGGCCGTAAGGCTGGCGGGAACGGATGACTGTCCCGCATCCCCGGCATTTTTCCTGACCGGACAGGCGGCCTGGACCGCCTTCCGGCTCCGGCCCGCAGGGCTTCGTCCGCTTTGGCGGCGGGGCGCGGGCCTGTCCCCGTATCCTTCCTGTACGGCGCCGTCCCTGACGGCGCGAACAAGGAGTCTGCATGGCCCTGAAATGTCTTGTTTTCGACTGTGACGGCGTGATCCTCGACAGCGTGCCCGTCAAGACGCGCGCCTTTGCCCGCCTGGCCGAGCCCTACGGCGAGGATGCCCGCGACCGCTTCGTCATGTACCATACCGTGCACGGCGGCGTGAGCCGTTACAAAAAATTCGAATGGTTCTTCCGCGAGATCCTGGACAGGGAGATCACGCCCGCCGAGTCCGGGGAGTGGGGCAGGCGCTTTGCCGAATACGCCCTGGACGAAGTGCGCCGCTGCGGGCTCATCCCCGGCATCGCCCCGGTGCTGGAGCACTGGCGGGGCAGACTGCCGCTCTATGTCTGCTCCGGCGCACCGCACGAGGAACTGAACTTCATCCTCAAGGAACGCGGCCTGGACCGCTGCTTCACGGGCATCTACGGCTCGCCGCCGGCCAAGGCCAGGCTGCTGGCCATGATCGTGGACAAGGCGGGCGTCCTGCCTGACGAGGTGCTCATGGTGGGCGATGCCTCCACGGACCGTGATGCCGCCGAGGAGGTGGGCACCCTGTTCTACGGCACCGGGCCGGAGCTCAGGGGCGGGGATTTTCCCTGGGGGCCCGACCTGACCGGGCTCGATGCCTGGATCGCGGAGCATGCGGCATGATGCGGCGTCCTGTTCGTTTCCTGTGGCTGGCGTGTCTCATGGCGCTGGCTTTGGGCCTGTGTGCCTGCCGGGAGGAGAGCGCCCCCAAGGCGGTTCTGGACAAGGAGAGCGCGTCCGCCGTGGTGGCGAAGGCCGCCGCCGGCCTGCATGTGCCGGAGGCTCCGGCCCCGGCCGGAGAGGCGGCAGCGGCCGCCGGGGTGCTGGATGCGGGCAATGCCTTCTGGCGCTGGGCCGATGTGGCGGGCATCCACGCCGGCCACCTGCTGCGGCAGGCCGAGGACTATATGCGCACCTGGCTGCTGGGCAAGGCGCCGCGGCGTCCTGCGGAGCTGGACGACAGGCCCGCTGTGGAAAAGGCCGTGTGGGGCGAGGCCGACGCTGCCCGTCTGCGGGATCTGGTGGCCACCATGCGGCGGACGCTGGCCAGCATGGAAAAGCTGGTCACGGCGTTCCGCAAGTACGCTCTGGACGACAGCATCGTGGATGACGGGGCGCAGGGCAAGAAGCTGCTGCGCCGCCTGCAGGACGCGCATGCCGAGTTTTCCAGGGCCCGTGACGCCCTGCTGGTGCTGGTGCGTGACCGCAGCCGCCAGGCCGAGGACGTGCTGCTGCGGGGCGATCCGCTGAAAGACGCCATCAGCTCGGCCCGCTTCCTGTTCAGCCGTTTCCTGCTGGGCAGCGTCCGGCTGCGCGAGGGCAATCCCGATGCCGTGGCCGTGGCGGGCTGGCGCAAGGAGATGGAAGAAGCCCTGGCCGCGGCCCGTGGCCAGACCCGGGGCATGACGGACGAAGAGCGGCGCCTCTGGCAGGTTTTTCTGGACAAGGCCGACCTCTTCCCCCGTACCGTGGCCCAGGGGCAGGAGGACGCGTTCAGCAATGCGACGCGCCGCCAGCTCAATCTTGCCTTGCAGGAGGCCCAGGAAGCCTATAATGCGTTTGTGGAGGCCCATAACAGGCGGGATGCGGCATCCAGATAGGCGCTCAACGAGCCAAAGGACTTCTCCTGCCGGGAGGAGGAAGCGTAAAGGAGGACGTCCTGCTGTTGCGGGGCGTCTTTTTTTTTGCGGGTGCGGAGGAGCTTCGTCCTTTCCGGGCAGGGGATGAACTGCGTGAGGTATGGCGCAAAAAAGGACAAAACACTTGGCCCTTCCCGGGCATGGGACGACCGGGGACAGGCTGCGTGGCCTGCTGCGGGCAAAGGAGACACCTGTTGCGGAAGGGGCCTCGGAAAGGGGCCGCTGGCCTGTTTCGGGGCCCGCAGGGCATGAAAAACGGCACGATGCTGTTCCAGGATACCAGCATATCGTTCCAGAAAATGAAAAATAAGGAGGCCCTTGCCCGGAAAGCGCATGACGGACATGCAGCGCATGGGCCCGCCGGGGAGCAGAGAGGCGAAGCGAAAGACCACCCGTTGTCGGGGGGTCTTCGTATCTTCGGGGTGCAGCCGGGCCTCAGTCCGGGTATTCCACATGGGCCAGGGCCAGGCCCTGCGGCGGGGCCGTGGGGCTGGGCAGGGCGCGGCGGTCGGCGGCCTCGAGGATGGCGGGGATCTGGTCGGGGCGCAGCTTGTGACGGCCGCAGGCAGCCAGCAGTCCGGCCATGTTGCGGACCATCTGCTTCAAAAAACCGTTGGCCGTGACGGTCAGGCGCAGGCAGGGCAGGCAGGGCGGCATGAACTCCACGGGCGGCAGCTCCGTCAGCGTGGCCGCCTGGAGCTCGCGCACGGTGCTTTCCATCTCGGTCCCGGCGTTCTGGAGGCTGGCGAAGTCGTGCCTGCCCAGCAAAAAGGGCAGGGCCGCGCGCATGGCCCCGGCATCCAGGGGCCCGCTGCGCCAGACGAAGGGGCGCCAGCCGGGGCGGGACGAAGCCTTTCTCCTGCCAGAAGTCATATACATAGGTCTTGCGCAGGGCGCTGATGCGGGCATGGAAGCCGGGGGCGGCCTCCTGCCAGTGCAGGACGCGCACGTCCGCGGGCAGCAGGGCGTTGAGGGCGTGGCGCCAGTCCAGACCGGGACGGCGGGGCACATCGCAATGGGCCACCTGTCCGTGGGCATGGACGCCCGCATCGGTACGGCCGGAACCGAACACACGCACGGGCCGCCCGGCGATGCGGCCCACCGCGGCTTCCACGGCGGCCTGCACGGTGGGCGGCGGGGTGGGGATGTCCTGGATCTGCCAGCCGCAGTAACGGCTGCCGTCATAGGCCAGCAAGAGCCTGAGACGCATGGGGGAAGAAATGTCCGGCATGGAGGATCTGGGGTTGATGTGGAAGGAAAGGGGGTCGGCGGCCCGCAGCCCGGCCTGGTGACGGTCAGGTGCCGGACGAAGGCCTTTTCCCGCAGGGGAGGGACCGGCATCCGCAATTCTTGGGCTCGATGCCGGGGAGGGGCGTTTTTCCATGCCCTGCCCGTGGTGGAAAGCCATTGCCTGCCGGGGCCGTTACCGGACGCCCCTTCCGGGATGCGGCGCATGAGCGGGGGCCGGGAGCCGGGGAAAGGGGCCTTCCTTGCCTCAGCAAAGAAACCCCCCTCTCCCCGCGGTCCTCTCCCCGCGGCATGTCTTGCGTCTAGCGGCGGGCGGCGTGGTTGACGGGCCCGCAGCCCTTGCCGGGCGCGTAGCTCTGGCGCAGGGCGAGGTTGAGGAATTCCTGGGCGCGGGTCACGGCCACCTGCAGGGGCAGGCCGTGGCCGAGACCGGTGGCGATGGCCGACGACAGGGTGCAGCCGGTGCCGTGGTTGTTGGTGGTCTCCACCTTGGGCTGGGGCAGGAATTTGGGCGCCTGTCCGGCCTGGCAGAGGCAGTCCGTGACCACGATGGAGCTTTCCATATGCCCGCCCTTGATGAGCACGGCCTTGGCGCCCATCCTGATGAGCGCCTCACCGGCGGCAGCGGCGTCATCGGCGCAGCTGATGGTCATGCCGGTGAGCATCTCGGCTTCGGGGCGGTTGGGGGTCAGCAGGTCGCAGCCGGGGATCATGCGTTCCCTGAGGGCTTCCACGGCATCCTCACGCAGCAGGCGGCTGCCGCTCTGGCTCACGGAAACAGGGTCCACCACCAGCGGGAAGCTGCGGTCGCGCAGGGCGTCGGCCAGGGCGTTGATGATGCCGGCCGAGAAGAGCATGCCGGTCTTGGCGGCGTGCACGGGAAAACCGTCCAGCACGGCGCGCAGCTGCAGCACGACGAATTCGGGCCCGGGCGCGTGGATGCCGGTGACGCCCAGGCCGTTCTGGGCGGTCAGGGCCGTGATGACGCTCATGCCGTAGCCGCCCAGGGCCATGATGGTCTTGAGGTCGGCCTGGATGCCGGCACCGCCGCCGGAGTCGGAACCGGCGATGGTCAGGATGTTGGGGGTGCGCATGGATATCTCCTGTTCTGTGATGGCGGTCCGGCGGCCGTGGGAACAGGCGGCCGGACAGCAGGGTTATACGCTGCCTCCGGGAGCGGCGCAATGCCGGCGGCCAGGGCGCGGCGCCGTGCCGGGGCACGAAAAAAGGGCAGGGAAGATCCCTGCCCTTGTGCGAGACTGCGGGTGGAGCGGCGAGCGCTACACTTCGTCGATGCTGGGCGCGCCGGCGATGGGCTTGCGGGCCAGGGCCAGGAAGGCGACCAGGCAGATGGCGGCCGCGATCACGCCGATGATGTCGGCGGTCTGGATGCCCATGCCGAAGCCCATCTTGGGCTCATAGCAGATGTAGGAGGTGCACACGGCCGTCATGAAGGTGGCGGGCACGGTGCAGATCCAGTGCAGGCGGTGCTTGCGGTACAGGTAGGCGGCGGCGGCCCAGAGCATGATGGCGGCCAGGGCCTGGTTGGCGAAGCCGAAGTAGCGCCAGATCACGTTGAAGTCCACGAAGTTCAGCACCACGCCGATGGCGAAGATCGGGATGGCGATGGCCAGACGGGCCGGGATGGCGGACTGCTTGAAGTTGAACATTTCGGCGATGGTCAGGCGGGCGGCGCGGAAGGCCGTGTCACCGGAGGTGACGGGCAGGGCCACCACGCCCAGGATGGCCAGCACGCCGCCGATGGGGCCCATGAGGGCGCGGGCGGTCTCGTTGACCACGTTGGCGGGGCCGCCCGCGGCGGCCAGGGCTTCGGGGCTGGTGTAGAAGGTCATGCCCACGGTGGCCCACACGAGGCCGATGAAGCCTTCGGCCACCATGCCGCCGTAGAACACGGCCTTGCCCTGCTTTTCATTGCCCAGGCAGCGGGACATCAGGGGCGACTGGGTGGCGTGGAAGCCGGACAGGGCGCCGCAGGCGATGGTGATGAACACCAGCGGGAAGATGGGCAGCTGCTGGGGATGGGTGTTGGGGAAGGCGGCCCAGTTGTAGAACTCGCAACCGCTGGTGAACATGGTCACGGTCATGCCCACGGCCATGATGATGAGCACGGCGCCGAACAGGGGGTAGAGGCGGCCGATGATCTTGTCGATGGGCAGGATGGTGGCCAGGAAGTAGTAGGCGAAGATGACGGCGACCCAGAACATCTGGTCCATGTAGTCGGGGGTCAGCTTGGCCAGCAGGCCGGCGGGGGCGGCCACGAAGACCACGCCCACGAGCAGCAGCAGGATGACGGCGAACACGCGCATCACCTGCTTGGCCGCGTTGCCCAGGTTGTAGCCCACGATGGTGGGCACGTTGGCGCCCTTTGTAACGCACGGAGAGCATGCCGGAGAAGTAGTCATGCACGGCACCGGCAAAGATGGTGCCGATGACGATCCACAGCAGGGCGCTGGGGCCGTACAGGGCGCCCAGGATGGGGCCGAAGACGGGGCCCACGCCGGCGATGTTCAGCAGCTGGATGAGCCAGACCTTCCACATGGGCATCTCGACGTAGTCGACGCCGTCGGCCATGGTCTTGGCGGGGGTGGGACGGTTCTCGTCCGCACCGAAGATCTTCGCGACGATGGAGCCGTAGACGATGTAGCCCAGGATGAGGCCGGCTACGGCAAGAAGAAAGTAAACGTAATTCGGCATAGTATCCGCTCCCTCTGCGGCTATTCCGGTTAAAAGGTGAAAGCGGCGGCCGGGCCTGTGGCACCTGGCTGCCCTTGTTTGTAGGGGTTCGTGATTAGCATGGCGCAGGGGGGGCGTCAACAGAGGGAAATGCTTTTTTTCCGCTGCCGGTGCGGCCGGGAAGGCCTTCCTGCCCGCCGGGCCAGGAGGACGTTCCCGCGCAAAAACAGGCAGTTGGCATGGATCCTGTGGGCTGTGCCCGTGCCGGAGGGCGGGCCGCAGCAACGCAGGGACAGCGTCATCGGGCGGCTCCGGGACCGGAAGGGCGGCCGCCCCGCGAGGGCTGCGGCGGGGAGAAGCCCGCAAAATGCCTTCACAGCCGTGTGCCGGGATGCTAGCATGCCCCCAGCCTGCCGTGCAGCGGCAGCGAGTTTTTTGGGCGTGCCTTCCTGCCGCCCGGAGGTCCTGCATGAAACTGGAAACCAAGGCACCGGCCCAAAACCGGTTTGCTCCCTTGCCTCCGCGTCCCCGTCCGGCGGACGGCTGGATGACCTGCCCGCCCCCAGGACGCCGCGCGGCGGCCACAGGCTGGGCTGCCTGGCCCTGCTGCTCCTTTTGCTGGTGGCCGGGGCCGCCGTCTGGCTGAGCCGCGACGACGCCACCCGCGATGCCTGGCGCACGGAGGCCGTGACCTGGCTGGATGCGCAGCTGGAAGGCACGGCCCTGGCGCCCCTCATGAACCTGCTGCGCGAGACGCCCCCGCCGCCCCCGCCCTCGGTGGCCACGCCCGCTACGGAGCCGGGCACGCTGGCCGGGCCCGTGGTGCAGGGCACGGTCAGTGCCCTGGTCAGGACGGATTTCGTGTCGCCCGGGGCCGCCATGCCTGCCCCGGCCGGACAGGAGGCGCCAAAGCGCCAGTACCCTGCGGACAGCCGTGTGCAGCCCGCTTTCGTGGATGACCTTGCCGGGCATGTGCTGGAACGCTTCCAGGGCAGCGGCCTGGATGTGAGCCTGCCGTCCCTCAACCAGCGTTACGGCGTCAGGCTGACAGGCCTGGCCGGCGGCAGCCGTGCCGCCGTGCTGCGTTATGCCTTCCATCCCGACATGCTGCGCAGCCTGTACACCATCTATGCCGACCGCTTCCTGGACAGCCTTGACCGCCAGTGCGCGGAACGCCACTGGAGCGACCTGCAGAAACGGCAGCTGCACATGGCCCTTGCCGGGCGCCTGAACGCCTGGGCCGCCGCTCTGGACGGCGTGGCCGCCGTACCGGACCTGAACGCGCGTCTGGCCGAGAGCGAGCGCCTGCTGCAGGAATCGCTGGACATCTACAGCCGCATGGCCAGCACGGTGTTCGAGCTGGACGAGGCCCGGCAGCGCAACGATGCCGCCGCCATCGCCACGGCCCAGCTGCGGGTGGACGACATCACGGCCCGCTACCGCCAGGCCATGGATGCCCGCGCGGCAGCCCAGCATGCTGCCGCCCTGGGCGACATCTGTTCGTGGCCCAGTGGGTGGGCCGCCGCCTGCAGCAGGACGGCAAGGCCCTGGCCGCTGTCCGTGCCGGTTCCGCGGCGCTGCGGGACATGGCCGGGCGCTGTACCCGGATCGCCAGCGGCAAGGCGGCGGTGGAACAGCCCGCGGCCCCTGCCGTCAATGATGTGCCCCTGCGGCCCGGCCCCAAGCAGGCCCGGCCCCGTCCGGCGGCCGCTCCGGCACTTCCGGCCGCTGCCGGCGGGAACGCTCCTGCTGCCCCGGCCGCTCCGGTGAAGGCACCGGTATCCTCCCCGCAGGGGACGGCTCCTGCGGCCCTGCCCGCCCAGGGGCCCGCCGTCGGGGGACGGTCACGCCTCCGGCCCTCGCGGTCCCGCAACCACCTGCGGCGCCCGCGCCTGTGCCCGGGCCCGCGGCCATGCCGCCGGCCACGGGGCACATCGGCCGGTGGTCCCGTGCTGCCGCGCCGGCCCCGTCCCCGTTAGGGGCGGCGACGCACCGGCCCTGTCCCCGTGAACAGGAGGGGAAGGGCAGAGGCATGGCGGGATGCGCCGCTGCACCCGGCCATACGGCCAGGCGGGAAGGATGTCCGCGGCAGGCCGGATCCGGCCGGGGACTCCGGCAGCTCCACGATCTTCACATTTCAAAGGCAAAGAGGGGGAGTGCCTGCGGGCGGCTCCCCTTTTTCACACGCCGGGCAAGGGCGCCGCAGCGTCCCCTCCCGGTCTGCCGGGATGTCCCGGCCCTAACGGCGGGCCCGTGCCCGCAAGGAGGCGTGCCATGCGCGCGGTGTTCCCCAAAGACTTTTCCTGCCGCGGCAGTGTCCTGTGCTGCCTGCTGCTCCTCGGCTGCCTGTGCCTCTGGCCTGCCTGGGCCCGCGCCCTTTCGGCCGATGCGGCCCGCGCCTGCGTGGTGGAGGCGGGCGGGGCCGTGGACAACGCGGACGCGGCCTGCTTCGAGCAGCTGGTGGACATGGATGCCATCCTCCACGAGGCCGTGGACCTGTTCATGAAGGAGGCCGCCAAACCGGAAAACTCCTCCCTGCTGCCGCCCATGCTGGCCCTGATGTTCTCCGGGGCCGCCCTGGCCGAGGACAACGGCCTGGGCGTGCGCACGCTGCTGGTCTCCGAGGCCCGGGCCTTCGTGCACAACGGCATCGCCTCCGGGGCCTTTGCCGGGAAGAGCGTGCAGGGCTACGAAGCGGAAGGATGGGTGGCCCCCCTGTTCGAGTCCGTGTCCAGGGGCCGCAAGGAGATCCGCAACGTGGGCACACCCGTGCGGCAGGGCCAGGACTGGATCGTGCCCTTTGTGCTGCGCGACCACGGCAACGGCAACAGCTATGCCGTGCGTGCGCGGGTGAGCGACGCCGGGGGCAGCCCGCGCGTGGTGGCCGTGGAGAATCTGCGCCAGCTGTTCGTCATCCTGGGCAAGGAGGCCCGGGAGCTGGAAAGCCAGGCGCTCTGAGCGGCGTGCGGCCCTGGCCCGGAAGGCAGCGGAACGACGCCGGGCGAAAGCCGGAAGGATCCGTTTCGCGGCGCGGGGCAGGCCCGTCCTCCATCCCGGCAGGCCCGCCGGGGACTGGCCCCTCTTCTTTTTCAAAAGGGCAAAAACAGAAAACCACCCGTATGCCGGGTGGTTTTCTGCGTTGTGAGGGGGGGCGCCGGAGGGTCTCCCCGCCGCCGGATAAAACGGGAGGCGCCGGGGGATCAGCGCCTTTGCTGTTCCCTGCGATCCCAGAGGGCCAGGCGCAGGCGGTCGAGGACCATGAAGCCGCCGCTGCACAGCACCATGAAGGCCGCCGCCATGAAGACGCCCCGGTAGCCGAAACCGGCATGGATCACGGCGCCGCCCAGCAGGGGCCCCAGCATGCCGCTGGCATCGAAGGTGAGCATCATCACATTGGAGTTGATGGAGCGCGTGGCATCGGTGGAGCGGTCGTAGATGGTGGCCGCCAGCAAGGGATAGAGCAGGCCCAGGCCCAGGCCGTACAGGATGGTCAGGGGCAGGAAGGCCCAGAGGGGGCCCCAGGCCAGGCCGGTCATGCTGATGGCCAGCGCCACGGCGCAAAGGGGCACGATGCGGTAGCGGGGCAGGGTGTCCAGCACATGGCCGCCGAACAGGCGCACCAGGATGATGGTGATGGTGTAGCCCATGAAGAACATGGCCGGAGTGGCGCCGGTGGTCACGCACAGGCCCTTCATGAAGTAGATGGCCAGGGCCGTCATGATGCTGAAGGAAAGGCAGGCCAGATAGATGCAGGCCAGACCGGAATGGGTCATGGCATGGAGGACGGCCCGCGGCGTCATCTGGTTTTTGGCCGTGGCGGCGGATATCTCGGGCCTGCGCAGCTTGGGGGCCAGGGGCACGAGCATGCACAGGGCGGGGATGGCCAGCACGGCCATGAGGGCGAACAGGCGGGGCTCGCCGCCCAGCAGGGGCAGTATCTGCTCGCCCACGGCCGGGATGATGGAATAGGGCAGCAGGGTGGTCAGGGAGAAGATGGCGAAGCCCCGGGCGCTCTGGCCCTTGGGGATGCAGCTGACCAGCACGGCCACCACACAGCTGGAATAGACCGCCAGCGAGATGCCCTGGGCGATGCGCAGGGCCAGGATCAGCCAGATGCTGTCGGGCCCGTGGATGAAGGGATAGGCCAGCATGATGCAGCTGGAAAGGCAGATGGTGACCAGCAGGGCGGGCAGCTTGCTGCGCGAGAGCAGCACGATGCTGGCCAGGGGCCGCCAGAGCAGGACCATGGCGAACAGGGCCGAGAGCAGTATGCCGCGCCAGTTGGGGCTGACCTGCAGGCCTTCCAGCCATTGTTCGAAGCAGTAGAAGACGGCCATATAGCTGTTGTTGCACATGGCCATGCAGAAAAGCAGGATGAAATCACGGCTGAAGAGCGTCTGCGTTTTTTCGTTTCCGGGCAGCGTGGGGAGCATGGAAGAAAGACCGCCTTGCTGAAAAGGGAGGGGGGGACGAGACAATCTAAGGCCATTTGGTTGCGTCCGCAACCCGACCCGCCAAAAAAATGGTTACTCTGGCGGAAGGGAGCGGAACGGGAAAGCCCCTCCGCAGGGGAGGGGCTTCCATAACAGTCATGCGCTCGCGCGCGGCAGCAATTAAGGGGTCCTCGCGGGGGATCAGTGATATTCGCCGTTGAGGAATTTCATGGCATAGCCGTGCACGGCCGCATCGGAGGTCATGAGCATGTCCATCTGGCGGGTCATGATGAGCAGACGGCCCAGCTGGTCCAGGCGCGAAAGGATCTCCAGCCGGGGGTACTTCTGGTAACGGGCGCGGATGCGGTCGCCCACCACTTCCACGGTGAAGCCCAGCTCCGTCAGGATGATCCCGATGCAGCGCACGCGCCGTTCGCGCTGCACGCTGCCGGCGGCCCCGCCGGCGAATTCGAAGCGGATGTAGTTCTTGCTCAGGGTCTCGCCGCACCAGCTGTCCAGGATGGCGTAGTGGTAGCCCACGCGCGAGGAGAAGTTCACATAGCGGTCCGAGACGATGGCGTAGCTGCGGTCCCCGAAACGCTGGCCGCCCTGCTGGTTGCCGCCGCTCATGTTCTGGCTCATGACCGACAGGAAGCCCCGCATGTTGACGGGGCGGGGGCCGCGGGCCTGGACGGCGGGGTTGAGCATGCCGGACAGCACTTCGGCAAAGGGCTCGCTGATGACGTCCCCGGGCGTGACGCGGCGGGATTCGGGGTTCCTGAGGCCGCCGCCGAGGTCGATGATGTACAGGTCCAGGGGCACCGGGCAGACCAGCTGGCTGGCCGCGCCCATGCTGCCTTCGGTGACGCTGTCGGAGATGAGGAACATCTCGCTGTAGCTTTTTTCATGGGCGTAGCGCATGACATCGTGCAGCGAGGTGCAGTTGGCCGGGCTGAAGAGCTCGGAATGCGGGTCCACCAGGTGCAGGGGCATGATGTAGCTGGCGATGCGGCGCAGCAGGATCAGGGCCGGGGTGTCCGCGGCGGGACGGCGGGGCTGCAGGCGCAGGGCCAGCAGCTCGGGGATCTCGCCCTTGAAGACGCGGCCGCCGATGGCGTCCACGGTGACGACCTCGCCCTCTTCCAGCAGGCTGGTGGCACCGGGCAGGTTGATGACCGTGGGCATGCCGAACTCGCGGCAGACGGAGGCCATGTGCCCGGTAAGGCTGCCGGTCTCGGCGATGATGGCCGAGGCCCGCTGCATGGCCACCATGGCATCGGGCGAGGTGTGCTGCAGGAGCATGACCGCGCCCTCGGGGAAGTGGGTGAGGTCCTGCGAGGGCTGCACATGGACGACCGGGCCGCAGCCCACGCCCTTGGCCGCCACCTCGCCGCCGCTGAGCAGGGGCCGCAGGTGCGCGAGCGCCGGGGCCGTCACTTCGCTGACCGAGGCGTCCAGGCCCATGGGCCGGGTCTGGAGCAGGATGATCTGGTCGTCCTCGTCCACGGCCCATTCCACGTCCTGCGGGTACTGGTAGTGCCGCTCCAGCTCCAGGGCCATGGCGGCCAGCCGCTGCGCCTGTTCGTGCGACAGGCTGGGCACGTTGCGCAGGCTTTCGGGCACGTCCTCTTCCTGGCTCTCCACGCCGTGGCGTCCGGGGGCCAGCACGAGGCGGACCTCCTTGTGGGCGATGGTCTCCTGCTGGATGCGCAGGTTGGCGCGCGAGACCAGCCAGTTGTCCGGGGTGGCCGTGCCGTCCACCACCATCTCGCCCAGGCCCCAGGTGCCCTGGATCATGACGCAGTTGGAGCGCAGGTCCACGGGATGCCGGGAGAAGGCCACGCCCGCCGCCTTGGCCTGCACCATCTTGAGGCAGCACATGCCCATGCTGGTGGCGTCCAGGGGGTAGCCGTTGCGGGCGCGGTAGGCCAGGGCCCGGGGCGAGAACAGACTGGCCAGCACACGCTTGAAGGCCATGGGCAGGCTCTCGCGCGTGACGCCGAGGATGCTCAGGTACTGGCCGGCGAAGGACTGCACCCCGTCCTCGTCCACGGCGCTGGAGCGCAGGGCGGCCTGCACCTGGCTGTCCTTGCCGAAGGCCTCGTCCCAGCCGTCGAGC
>VOFC01006906.1_pt1 | contig 22327 bp, 38 predicted proteins | sample 5384161 | NCBI WGS metagenome assembly VOFC01 (sample SAMN12384722, study PRJNA508395) | human gut metagenome | isolation source: healthy gut B | host: Homo sapiens | reverse complement strand
AACACTAGCACCAATAAGTCCACTTTCAAATCCTGGAATAAATGTATTTGAACCAATTTCTAGTGGATAATTAGCTCCAGTTCCTCCTTCAAGTTTCTTGCCATCAACAAATCCTTCAAAGTCGATTACGGCTGTATTTCCTTCTTCAACAGTACCGTTTTCTTTAATAACGACTTCAGCCATATGTTCTTTTATATGATCGATTTCATGTTCAATTTCTTCTTTTTTCTACTTTAACCTCTTCGCGTTTAACACCAAGTTTAGTATAAGCTCCTAGAGTAACTTCTGGTTTTAGATATAAATGTAAATTCAATTTCACATTTATCTTTATCAACAGATACAACATTTACACTTGGTTCACAAGCAAGTTCAATATCAGCTTCTTTTTAAAAGCACTTTCATATCTTTCATTAACTGCTATATCACATGCATCCATAAAAAGGGATTCTATTCCTACCTTTTTATATAAACTTCTTTAGAAACTGCACCTTTTCTAAATCCATCTACTTTTATATCTTTTTTCTTTTTTGAAAAGCTTTATCTATGCATTTTCCCAATCTTCACCTTCAACAGTGATTTTTACTACTTTAACATTCTTCATAGTATTCTTCCTTTCATTTACTTTAAATATTATATATTATATAACTTTCAAAATCAAGTTAAATAAAAGAAAGAAGCCTAAAGACTTCTTCCTCTATTCATCTCATAATCAAGTTCTTCATTATATCTTAAAATAGCTTTTTTTCTTCTTAATTCTGTATCCAAATAATATAATTTATTTAGATATTCTTTATATTTTTCTAAAGTTACATGCTTCTTATATTCAAGTTCAACAATACTTTTTTAATCGTGCAACTTCATTCAATAGCATAGAAACTGTATCATCGTCGTCATCTTCACTTGTTACATATTTATAGATACTTTTGTCATCTTATCAAAATCTTTATCAAATTCAAAAAGTAAAATGTCAATTAAATACTTATAACGAATATCCACTCCGTTATCATTAATAATTGATTTAAATTTAGGATAATATTTAAAACCATCAGAATCATATTCAAAATAGTCTATTGTCCCTTTTATTTTCTTTTTTAGATACAACAAATGATACCATTTTCAGGTCCATCCTTACTTATTTAACAAGTCTGGTCTACGTTCTTGTGTTTTTTTTTTAGCGCTGCTTCTTTTCTCCAATTGTCAATCAACGCATGATTACCATTCATCAATACTTCAGGTACTTCATGTCCATCGTACACGCTTGGACGAGTATATACCGGATAATCAAGCAGACTATTATTAAATGATTCATTACTACTTGATTCATCTTTTATAACTCCTGGAATAAGTCTAATGATTGCATCACTCACGGCCATAGTTGGTATTTCTCCACCAGTCAATATAAAATCACCAATTGAAAGTTCCATATCAACATAATTTAGAATTCTTTCATCTATCCCCTCATAATGTCCACATACAAAAATTAAATGTTTCTTTTTGCTCAAATCATAAGATATTTTTTGGTTAAATGTAGTTCCAGCTGGGCTCATTAATATTACAATTGATTCATCAGTTTTAACTGAATTTATAGCATCAACTACAATATCTACTCGCATAACCATTCCAGAACCCCCCACCATAAGGAGTATCATCAACTTGTTTATTATTTAGTTTAGAAAAATCTCTTATATTAATTATCTCAATATCCACTAAAGATTTATCAATCGCTCTTTTTATGATTGATGATGTTTTAAAATTATCAAACATTTCCGGAAAAAGAGTTAATATGCTTATCTTCATAATATCAACCCCTTTGCTGAATCATCCAAAAGTAATATCATTTTTTTATTTCTTTTATAAAATTACCATTCATAGGAATATAAAATGTTTTTCATCATGAATACATATTAATAAAGGATTTTTAGTATTTGAATAATCAACAACTTTACCAAATACTTTATCATCTAGAATTAAAGTTTTATTGATCAAATCATTATAAAAAATTATTTCTTTAGGTAATAAGTTTCTATCTATAAATACCTTATTTCCTTTTAAAGGTAAAATATCATTGATATTATTTATTCCTTCAAAAGTTAACATTTCATAACCCTTTATGAACACGATATGTTTTTATTTTAAAAGTTTTAGAAGCAATACTAATTTCATTACCAATTTTAAAAACAGCATCTTTATGATCAATATCACTTTGTATCTTTATTTCACCTTTAATACCATGAGTATTAACATATTTTTCCAATATACATAAATATTCCCCTAACTCATATTAAAATATTATATTACTCATACTTATCTATTTCAAGTATATTATCAAACTCTAAGTTATCGTATAACATCTTTGTTGTTTCATATTCTTTTTTATTTAATATTTTATAACCAATAACAATTTTGCTACCACGAATTCTTTTTAATTCTAGCATCACTATAGAGTAAAATATTGATATTTAAATAATTATACTTTTTTAAAGAAATGATCTTTCCTACTATTCTTTTTACAAACTAAATACCCTGTAACATAATCTTTTTTTATTCTTATAAAACCATTTTAAAACACTTAAATAAAAAGATTGAATAGCAAATAAACCACCATACTTATCTAAAATATCACTTAATTTTTGCTCAAATAAATGATGTCTCTTTTTATTTCTAATTTCAATAATTATAGGAACTTTACCATTTATTACATTTAAAGCCTCTTCTAAAGTTGGAATTTGATATTTAGCAATATACATTAATTCATCATATGTCATATTTTCAATATTTTCTTCAACATGTAAAAGCCTTTTAGCATCTAAATCATGAAAACATATAATAGTTTCATCTTTTAACATTAAAGCATCAATATGTATTATATATTTATATTTTAAAGCTCGATCATATGCGCTTATTGTATTTTCATATATTCTTTTATTATCAAAAATTCCTCGATGAGCGATTTTTTTCTGATTTTAAAAAGATAAATCTTTCAATATTATCACCATATAAATTGTACCAAATTATAATATAAATTTCTATAAAAAAAGTATATAAAATTTATATACTTAACTAATACGATATTAAAGTAATACGTGCATATCCGTTTCCGGATTTAGCACAATTCTCAATTGATTAGAGTTTACACAAGTTGTGCTTTATCGTTTTTGTTGATGTTTCACTTGACTCAGTACAATTGTAACAATACATAGTCTTTTCGTTTAAAAAGGGAGTTTCCAATATAACCAGATCCTCCAGCACCGCCACCATTGGTATAAGCACCGGTTGTATAACCTGAAGCAAAACCGCCATAGAAACCTCCGCCTCCACCTCCATTACCCCAGTTGCCATCGACTGCATAGTGACATGCGACGGAAGTTTCTCCTAAACCAAAACTATAACCAGTGGTTTTTGTGTTCCGCCGATGATAGGCCTAAGGTTAGTAGTAGTTGCAGCACCGCCAGCAAATCCACCGCCAGAACCAGCATAACCTCCGCCTTGATTGTAACCACCATTATATAATCCAGCACCTCCGCCTCCACCTGCGACGATTATGATATTATCAATTTTATTAGATAGAGTTGGAAGAATTCTGATGTACCAGAAATATGTGTTGCACCTCCGCCTCCTCCGCCTCCAGGGTATTTAAAACCTTCACAGGTAGCTTCTCCATTTCCACCACCATTGTAACCACCAGCACTTCCATTTATGCTATTTACAACGCCACCAGCACCGCCAACATTTATATATATTTTTTTGAAGACAAATTGATAGAAATTAATCCAAGTGAATATCCGCCATAACCAGCTTTATCATTTGAATAATTATTAAAAAGAACCCGAGCCACCTTGAGCTCCCCCCCAAACCTCTAATTTATATGTCCCACTTACTGGTGCTGTAAATGTTTGTTCTCCTCCTGTATAATCAAACACCCACTCTGTTGGACCATTATATACTTTCTTCTCTGTTCGAGATACTTTGTTTAATTTTAATTTGCAGGTTAATGATTTTCCTGTTATATTTTCTAAACTTTGGCTTGCATTTTCTTGAGCGGTAATTGTTACTGTATCTGTTGCTATAGTAGATTGTGCTGTCATTAAAGTGATACGCGCATATCCATTACCTTGTTTTGCACAATTTGCAGTTGGTGTTGCTCTCGTACATGTAGTTGATATGGTTTTAGTTGAAGTCTCATTTGATTCTGCACATTTATAACAATACATTGATTTTTCTGTTAGAAGTGAATTTCCTATGTAACCTGAACCTCCGCCGCCTCCAGAATGTCCTCGGTTAGTTCCTCCACCTCCATAGAAGCCGCCACCGCCGCCATTTCCACCATATTTTACATTATCCGAAAAACCACTTCCTTGACCGAAAGTCCCATAATTTGAATTTATAGTAAAATCAAATCCTCCAATTGTTTGAGTTCCGCCTGTACCATGATAAGTTGGAAAAAGACTTGAATAACCGCCGTCATTACCCTTATATCCTCCGCCATCAGGACCCATAACATCAACACTTGCTCCACCACCGCCTCCTCCAGCTACGATTAATATACCTTCTTTTTTATTCTCAAAAGATGATAAAAAGCCAGAAGTTATGGCAATATGTGTTGCTCCGCCACCGCCACAACCACCTTGTCTATCTGAATAAGTTGTATTTGGAACTCCACCATAACCTCCACCATTATAGCCACCAGGAGCCAATTTATCTAAACTATAATCAGAACCTTGGCCTCCAATATTTATATATAATTTGTCGTTTTGACTTATTTTTTATATTTCCAAACGAATAAGCTCCATAGCCGCCATAATAAGTTTCGTTGATACTTCCCCCTTGTGCTCCCCAAGTCTCTAGTTTATAAGTCCCTGTTGTTGGAGCAATAAATGTTTGTTCTCCTCCTGTATAGTCAAAATCCCATGTATTATCTATGTCACATTCTAAATATGATTCTGTATCATATTCTGTTGAATCATTAGTTATCTCATACTCCAAAGTGCCATTTATATCATTTATTGTAAATCCATCTTTTGTATTATTTATTCCACTTACTTCTTTTCCGTTTACTTTTAAATTAGATAGATATACTTTAAAAATCACTTAGGTTTTCTGCTAACTTTCCATTTCCATATATATTTATTGTTGTATTATATGCTGCATATCCTATTACCATAAATAAAACTGCTATTATAAGTATTGTCGTTTTCTTCACTTTGCATCATCTATCTTTTCTATTTTTATTTTATAAGACCCCCCTCCTCGATTTTCAAGTCAATTTGAAAAAAATCGTATAATTTATTGTAAAAAAAAAATTAGACCTAGTCTAATCTTGTATAAAGCTCATAAAGGAGTATTGAAGTTGCAATAGAAACATTTAACGATTCACACTTTTCACTTATTTTTTTATATTAACTTTATTTGGAACAAGTTCACTTACAGCGTCACTTACTCCATTTCCCTCATTTCCCATAATCAAAGCATAATTACCTGGTATTTCTATATCTTTAATGTCTTTTCCAGTTCTAACATCAGTTGTAATAAATGTTAAAACATTCTTATTTTCATTAATAAATTCAACCAAATCTCTTTTTAAGTAATTGATTTTAAAAAGCATTCCTTCTGTTGCACGTATAACTTTTGAATTATATACATCAACCGTATTCTTACTTGCAACAATTGTATCTATTCCAAAAGAAACTGCACTTCTTATAATCGTCCCAAGATTTCCTGGATCTTGAATATCATCTAAAACTAAAACATTGCCAGTAATCTCTCTTTTCCTCAATTTTTTTTGCAATAGCAAGTATTTTTGGAGGATTAGAAAGGTTGCTAAGTTTTCATAACTTCAATACTAACTTGAGTAGAATTTTCTTTTTCTTCTAAAGAAAATATATCAATTACAATACCTTTTTCTAAAGTTTCTTCAACTAAATGTTCACCTTCTACAATAAACATATTTTCCTTATCGCGATATTTTTTTTCATTTAATTTTGAATATCTTTTTATCTTTTCATTATTTACCGATTCAATCATTTCTATTCATCCTAACTTTTTAATTCTTTTCTAGCTTCCTTATATCTTGGATAATGCATTTCGACGCATTTCCAAAAAGCCTTTGAATGATCCATATGCTCAAAATGAGAAAGTTCATGAACTATAACATAATCAATCAAATAAGGTTTCTTATGTATTAATTCAGTATTTAACGTAACTGTCATACTTTTTTCGATTGCATACTCCCCATCTAGTTTTCATTTTCTTACACGCAACCTAAACTCTGGTAAGTTATCAAATTGAGGAGTATATAAATCCATTCTTTTTTGAAATACATCTAAACACTTCTTCTCAAGATATTCATTAGCTTTTTAATAGATGGAGCAAAAATTCTATCATTATCAAAGATAATCCTATTATGATAAACATAATCAATTTTTTCACCTAAATATAAAACATTTTCTTTTTCAGTAGTTCTTTTCTTAACTTTTTATACATTCTTACTAAAGAATCATGATTGTTATTAAGAAGTTTGATAATTTCCCGGTCAGTTACATATTTAGGACAAGTAACATATATTTCGTTATTCTCATTTATTCTAAAATATATATTTTTAATTTTTTTTCTTTCTACTACAATCTCTAAATTATCGCCATCTATATTCATTAGTTATTTTTAAATATTTTATACCATTCTTCTAAAGATGTTTTTGTTTTTTTATTTGCACCATTTTTAAATGCATCTTTTAAATTAGACCATGTAATAGAAATTTTACCTTTTAAATCATTAAATTCATGTTTAACTGTTTCACATTCATTTTTATTTTTAGAACAAACATATGTTAAAGAGTTCATATATTCACTTATTAATTTATCTTTAGCCAAATTATATTTTTCTCCTAATTCTTGTTTATAATCAGGAAAATAAGAATTTATTTTACTATCAAGTAAAAGAGCATACTTGATAACAGTCATTTTACTTTTCATAGTTAAATCCTTAAAATGCACTCCATTTATTTCGGTTCCACAAAATATAAAATCAACTATTTTAATAAATAAGTTTTTTAGCACTTTCCTTAAAGTCAACCGAGCCAACTTTCTTAGAAACCGAATCATATTCTGATGCTAAAGCATTTATAATTTCTGTTTCAGATACTTTAGTAGTTACTAAAGAAGTTGTCTTAATTATTGTTGTAGTATTATTTTCACATTTCACAATATCTCCAACATTAATATTTGAGTCTTCTACTTTTGTAGTGGTGTTATTTCCTTTTATAACAACATAATCGTTTTCACGTTTTATTGCTTCTCCAATATCAAAGCTCTCCTTTTTATTATTAAGAAGGGCCATGGTTGCTATAGCTATTAAAAATCCTACAATTATTCCACTTAAGACACCAATAATGATTTTATCTTTCACTACTCCTCACCTCGGTTCTTAAATTGAAGAATTATTGGGCTGCCATCTAAGTCAAATGATTCTCTTATCTTGTTTTCCAAATATCTTTCATAAGAAAAATGTACTAAAGATTTACTGTTAACATGAAATACAAATTTTGGAGGTTTAGAATCAGTTTGATTAACAAAATATATTTTTAATCTCTTTTCCTTTATATGAAGGAGGTTCATGTAAACTAACCGCATCTCTAATTACATCATTTAACACACTAGTTTTTTATTTCTTTAGTATAGGATTCATAACATTTTAGTATTGCTGGCATAAGAGTATGAATTCTCGCCTTAGTTTTAGCAGATAAAAATACTACGTTAGCATAAGGAATGAATTGGAATTCATTATCAAGTCGTTTTTTCCACTCTTTTTAATTCAGAATCTTTATCCTTAATTGTATCCCATTTATTAACAACTAAACATATAGCTTTACCTGCTTGTAAGGCATAAGAAACAATGTGTTTATCATGTTCAATTATTCCACTTTCAGCATCAATTACAATAACAGCAACATCACATCTTTCTATAGCTTTTAAACTACGAATAATCGAATATTTTTCAATGCTTTCATAAATTTTTCCTTTTTTCGCATTCCAGCTGTATCGATAACCAAGTAATCTTGATGATCATATGTAAATCTTGAATCTGCTGAATCACGAGTGGTACCTGCAACATCAGATACAATTTGTCTTTCTTCACCTAATATAGCGTTTACTAAACTGCTTTTTCCAACATTAGGTCTTCCAATTACCGCAAATTTTAAAACCTCTTCATCCTCTTCAGTGGAATAGTCATTGAAATCCTCTGTAATCATATCTAAAAAAGCTCGCTTATGTTTCTTTTTATGCTCTGCTGAAATACATACAATATTTTCAAAACCTAACTCATAATATTCATATATGTTGTCATCATGTTTTTTTCATCATCCATCTTATTTAAAGCAACAATTACTTTTTTTTATTTGTTCTTAAGAGCATATCTCTTACAGCAAGGTCATTTTGAGTGATACTCTCTCTTCCATCTACAACAAATACAATAACATCCGCTTCATCCATAGCGAGTTCAGCTTGCATCTTTATGTTGTCATTAAAAACTTCATCTGTTAAATCAATACCACCAGTATCAATCAAACTAAAAGATTTTGTTTTATAATTAACTATTCCATAAATTCTATCCCTAGTTACCCCCCGGTGTATCTGCAATAATTGCTTTTTTTTCATTTATAAGTCTATTAAAAAGTGTCGATTTACCTGTATTAGGTCTACCAACTAAACATACTGTTTTTCTCATTCTTTTTCCTCCTTTAATAAGATAAAATATGGTACTTATGGTACCATATAATCAAAAAATTTCTCAAGTTTCTATTTTTTAGTTGTAGATGTTATCTTTTTAGATAATCTTTTATATTCATGTCCATTATCTGGTGTATCTCTTTTTTTGATCACACGTTACTTTATCAAAAGTCGCATATGCACGATTATTCTTATAATATATGTACACATTACAAGTGTTGATTATATAATCATCAACCGGATTCGAAACAATATTCTCATAATATGCTCTAGTTTGGGTATTTGTTGGACAATTATAAGTGTCACACATTTTTTACTATCATATTCTAGTGACCCAGCTTCAACTAAATCTTGAATAGTCATTTTTATACATGGATACTTTTCTAAAGAACCTGCATCATTTATAACTCCATTCGCTGCATAATATGCTTGAACCAAATTATCATCAGCATCCACTTTAAAAGCACATCTACCAGCACTCGTTCTAACAACTCCTAAATTATTGTTTCCATAAGTTGCACCTGCACCAGACTCGATTTGTTCTATTTTTGTTTCATAAGCTTTAGCCTTAACTTTACTACTAATCTTAAAAGCATTTGGTACCGTTATTGCAAGTATAAGACCAATTATAACAATAACCGCAAGTAGTTCAACCAAAGTAAATCCCTTTATTTTTCATATCATCACCTATAATAATAATATATTAAAAACCAAAAAAACACAAGAACTATTCTTGTGAATTTATAAATGAATCTAAAATATGATATATTTCTTCTCTTCCTTTTTTTAGTAACACTTGAGAATAACACTAATTTATCCCCTTCAACCAATTTTAAAGATTCCTTTAATGATTTTTCACATTTATCTTTTTGACTTGCTTTTTATCTTGTCATATTTAGTTGCTACAACTACACAAGGAATATTGTAATATTTTTAAATAATTATACATTAATATGTCATTTTCTTGAGCTTTATGACGGAAATCAACTAGAAGAAAAACACATTTCAAGTTTTTTCTTTCTTTTATGTACTCTTCAATCATAAGTCCAAATTTACGTTGTTTTTCTTTAGATACTTCAGCATAGCCATATCCAGGAACGTCAACTAAATAAAATCTATTATTTAATAAATAAAAAATTCAAAGTTTGAGTTTTACCTGGTTTACCAGAGGATGAGCATAATTTTTTCTACCTAATACAGTATTTATAAAACTACTCTTTCCAACATTACTTCTCCCACATAATACAAATTCATCCAATTCATCAGTCGGATATTCGCTTTTCCTTACAGCAATTGTCTCCAAATTTGAACTTTCTATTTTCATCGCATCATCACCAAAACATTCATTGAAACAATTATATCAAATATTTTTTAATTTGCAAATATTGGAATATATTATATAATATTTAAAGGTGAAGCTATGAACTATCCAGGTGGAAATAAAAAAATGGAATTTAAAAAAATATCAACTATGCTAATCGTGGTATGGACTTAGAGAGCCTAGTTAATGAAAGTAACGAATATTATTTAGAAGAGGATATCGCTATAGTATATAAAAAAACCAACTCCAATTACTATTTCTGAGGTAAAATATGGTACAAAAAAGAAAGAATAATAACCAAAGCATACTTTAGAACTCCTTCTACACTAGATTATAACGGTATTTACAAAGGAAAATACATTGATTTTGATGCTAAAGAAACAAATAATCACACTTCTTTTCCTATAAATAATATACACCCACACCAACTTTTACATATGAAGCGTATTATTTCTCATGGAGGAATTACTTTCCTAATAATCGCGATGAATGGACTTTTTTATTACCTTGATGGTCGTGATATTCTCGAGTTTATTGATACCAATAAAAGAAAGAGTATTCCACTAAGTTATATTGAAGAAAAAAGGATACATTATAAATAAAAAAATAAGACCTAGAATTGATTATATTGAAGTGTTGGATAACATATATTTTAAGGAGTAAAATTATGGAAAAGAAGACTGTAAAGCAAGTGAAAAAGAAACGTAAAAAGAAGAATACAAAAAGAACAAAATACTAAAACGTATTGCTAAGATAAAGAAATATTTGATAAAATATAAACGTAATATGTGCAAAAAAAAAAAGAAGAAAAAGACTATCAAAAAAAAAAGGAACTACCAAAGATGAAGAATTGCATTTATTAAGTTATAAAGAATATAAAGGAATTGATAAAGTTAAAGTATTCTTTAAAAATAGGAAAATGGTGATTAGTGACGATATGAAAAAATTTAAGAAAAAGTTAAAATATGGAACTTTAAAAGATAAAGTTTTAATAATAATAATGCTTGGTTTAGTTGCATTATTCTCCTTAGAATTATCTTCTGTGTTTATATAATCATAACTGCTCCAGAGGTATCTGAAAAAGATTATATAAAAGTAATTCAACCGTTTTATATGACGTAAACGGAAACGAATTTAAAAGACTTGGTTTAGAGAATCGTGAAAAAGTTAGTTATGAACAACTTCCTCAAGTGTTGGTTGATGCCATAGTTGCAACTGAAGATTCAAGATTCTTCCAACATAATGGTATTGACATCGCAAGATTCTCAAAAAAGCTGTTTTCGGACAACTTTTAGGTAGAAGTGATGCAGGTGGTGGTTCTACCCTAACGATGCAAGTTTCTAAAAATGCAGCAACAGATACAACTAGTCATGGTATTGGTGGTATTATTAGAAAATTTACTGATATATATTTGTCAGTATTTGTATTTGAAAAAAAGATATACTAAAGAAGAAATAATGGAATTTTATGTAAACATTCCAAACCTTGGTTCTGGAACTTATGGTGTTGAACAAGCAAGCAAAACATATTTTGGTAAAGACGTATCTGAACTTAATCTAGGAGAAGCTGCTATGATTGCTGGTCTATTCCAAGCACCTAGTGCTTATAACCCTTACGTTAATCCCAAAAATGCAGAAGCAAGACGTAATACAGTTTTAAATTTGATGTGTAGACATGGATACATTACTGAAGAAGAAAGAGATACTGCTAAATCCGTTCCTGTAGAAAGTTTACTTGTAGGAAAAGGAAGCAGTCTAAACAAATATGTTGGATTTATTGATACTGTTGTTGAAGAAGTTATCGAAAGAACTAAAACAAAAGCTAATCCTACCGGAGATGATCCTTACAGTACTTCAATGAAGATTTGGACGACTTTAGATCCTGCAAAACAAGATGTAATTAATGAATTATATGCTGGAACAAACAAAAATGGTTACAAATGGCCAAATGATGTTGCTCAAGCTGGTATTGCTGTTGTTTCTGTAGAAGATGGTTCTATCGTTGCAGTTGGTGCAGGTAGAAACAAAAAACTGAAAGAAGTTTAAACTACGCAACTAGTACAAGACATCATCCAGGTTCAACTGCTAAACCAATAATGGATTATGGTCCTGCAATTGAATACTTGAATTGGTCAACTGGTCAAACAATAATAGACGATGATTATACATACACCGGTGGCGGTCAAATAAAGAACTTCGATAATCAACATAAAGGTGTTATGACTATTAAAAACGCATTAGCTCAATCAAGAAACATCCCTGCTCTATATACTTTCCAACAAACAACTAACGAACAAAAACTTGAATTTGCAAGCAATTTAGGTTGGAAACCAGAAACATCAAGTGGAACAATTCTAGAAACATGTTCAATCGGAGGTTTTGATGGAGTTACTCCATTGGAAGCAGCAGCTGCCTACGCAACATTTGCAAGAGGTGGAACTTATATTGAACCATATTCTGTAACAAAAAATTGAATACACTGAAACTGGCGATACTATAAAAGTTACTCCTAAAAAAATTACAGCTATGAGTGAAGAAACAGCTTATATGATAAATATGATTTTAAAACACGCGGTAACAAGCAACATAATTGGTGCAGGTTCTGTAAGTGGTACTGATATAGCTGCTAAAACTGGTACATCAACAGTTGATTCGGCTTTAAAAAAAAGAATTTAAAGGTATCATTGGTGACTCATGGGAAATCGCTTACTCTCCTGATTATGCCATTGCAACATGGTATGGATATCCTCAAAGAACAAAAAAGAATATTACTTGAAAGGTACTGAAGGTGGAAAAGCCAGAAGAGAAATAACAAAATTTCTAGTTACAAGAATAATGAAAAAAAATTCTAGATTTAATCGTCCTAATGGAATAGTAGAAGCCGAAATAGAACTTGAACTGACCCACTTGAGCTTGCAAGCCCTGCTACTCCAAAAAGAACTTAGAAGCGTTGAATACTTCAAAAAGGCACTGTACCTACTACAGTATCTAATAGGTTTGATACCCTAAGTGATCCAAGTAACTTAAAATTTACAAAATAATAATGGTGTTGTTACTCTAACTTGAATGCAGCAACTACACCTAACGCCATCAACGAAACATACTTAAGAGAATACTTTACAAATTCAACGGCTTACAAGGTATGGGCAGAAAAAATACTTACAACAACGTATAGCTTACAACAACAACACTTTCGGAAGTTTTGGATATCAAGTATACATGGTTGCAAATGGTATTACTACTGACTTAGGATTTACAACAAATACAACATTTACAACAAATATTAATACTTCATCAAAAGTATCGTTTATAGTAAAATCTTCATATCAAAAATTTAAGAATAATCAATCAACCGGTTTAACTATTAATGTTACTGAAGGTGCAAGTACAAATGGTTTAAACATTGAATATAAAGGCTCTAGTTGTTCAACATTAGAAAACTTTAATTCTCTTGGTGTTAATCCTAAAAAATAAAGTAAAAGTAACAGAAAATGGAACTGATGTTACTGATAATTCAACAATCAGTTATGTTTGTAAAAAAGAAGACGGAACTGAAATAGATTGTTCTACTCTAGCAAGTGGAGTTAACTATTCAATTATATTTACAGCTAAATATAATGGCTTACAAAAAACGAAAACAATTAATTTGAAAAACACTTGTAATTAACCGATTATATCGGTTTTTTCTTGACTATAAATGTTTGCCTATTGTATAATTATTATGGAATAAAATAAGATAGGGTTGATAGTATGAACAATAAGGATTTAAAAGGCGAAATAGTCGACGATAATTCAGTAACTAAATATGTTGATGAATTTGGTAACGAACTTGATCCTTCTTTAATAGATGAAAACGGAAATTATAAAGGTGTAACTGAATATGTTGACGAATTTGGTAATCCAATTGATCCGTCTTTAATAGATGAAAACGGAAACTACATTGGTGAGCAAAGCAATATTATATCCGCATCAGAACATCAAATGGACAATAAAGAAATGCTAGATGGTATGGTAACGTTCGATTATAACAATGTTCCGATAACTGATATAGTAAATTCAATAATACTAGACGCCATTGCAAAAGGCGCAAGTGATATTCACTTTGATCCTTTTGATGGTGGTATAAAAATTAGATTAAGAGTAGATGGAGTCTTAAACGACTACTCTATCGTTCCCCTATATGTAAAAAAAAAAGAATATGATAACTCGTATAAAAATCATATCTGGAATGAATATTACAGAATCAAGAGTTCCTCAAGATGGAGCTATTAGAAGTGAAATAGATGGAAAAACTATTGATATTCGTGTATCAAGTTTACCAACCAATTTAGGAGAAAAATCGTTTTACGTATCATGGACTACTCTATGAGTGCCGCCGGAATTGAAGCATTAGATTTCAACAAACAAAACCTTGAAAAGGTAAAAAAAATGCTTGCTCTTCCAAATGGTATAATTCTTGTAACTGGTGCAACAGGAACAGGTAAATCAACGACTGTTTATTCTATGCTACAAAAACTAAACGTTGAAGGTACAAACCTTATAACTGTAGAAGATCCAATAGAAATGAGCATTCCTGGAATTAACCAAGTTCAAGCTCAAGCAGAAATTGGATTAACATTTGCAAACGTTTTAAGAAGTATACTTCGTCAAGACCCAGATGTCATAATGATTGGAGAAATTCGTGATGACGAAACAGCAAGAATTGCCGTAAGGGCTAGTATCACTGGACATCTTGTTCTATCAACTATACATACAAACAATTCTTTAAATACAATTGAACGTTTAACAGATATGTCTGTAGAAAGATATTTATTAGGTTCTTCCCTATCAGGAATCGTATCTCAAAAGCTAGCAAGAAGATTATGCGAAAAATGTAAAACCAAGCGACCTGCTACAGACTACGAAAAAAAAATCTTTAAACGTGCATTAAATATTGACGTTAAAGAAATATATGAACCAGTTGGCTGCAGCGAATGTAATCATGGCTATCGTGGAAGAATTGCAATTCACGAAGTATTGCTTCTAAATCAAGAAATAAAGGACGCGATTGTTAAAGGAGCTAGTAAACCATATTTAAGAAAACTTGTTTATGGAAAAGATGGAACCGAAACAATGCTTCAAGATGGACTTGAAAAAAGTATTAGAAGGAAAAACTTCATTTAATGAAATACTAAAACTTATCGATTTAGATGATGATTTAGGAAATGATACCCAACTTGGTTTAGATGATCAAATAGATGCGAGTCAAATAGTAAGCAATCAAACAATGTTAAATTCAAATCAACCTATCAATATAAATATAACTGAAGACGTATTAAAAAAAGCTTAAATATGTTAAGTAAAGAACTTACACCAAGTGTTGAAGAAAATAAGCAAATTGAAGTTAAAAAAGAAACACCAATTGAACAAGAAACAATTGCGCAAGAAGAACCAGTAATAGAAAATGCTCCAGTTGAAGAAAACATCACTAATACAGAGTCTGAAGAAAGTAAAAACTTACCTATAATAAAAGATGATACAAATAATATACCTATTGTTCTTCCTAGTAAAGAGGAACCAGAGAAAGTTATAAAATTAAGCACATATGAAGAATTAGAAAAACTTGATGATGAAAAATATGATATTTCTAAGAAACTATATAACGATCGCTTAAATGTTCTATTAAAACAAATAGATGTTTCAAAACTAGCAGATCAAAATGAAATTGACAACTATCTAATTTATCTATCTTTAATTGAAGATGACAGTTTACTTTACAAAAAATAATAATAAGCTTATAAAAGATATAATTAATGAGCTAAACGAAAGTTCTGACTATATTATGGAATCTGATGATATAGATGTAACTGATGACATCGAATTACCTGAATTAAATCACGAACCAGAAAAAATTACTTTAACACAAAAAGACATTGATATAGACGATTTAAATATTATTGATATAAATAATCTAGTAAATAAAAAGACATCTTAGAAAGCGATTTAAACACTAATAACGATGACTTTGATAAATTGGAAGATGTTAAAACACTAATCAATGACGAAAAAGATAAAAATATTTACATATCAGAAGATGATTTAAACTTCGACAACGATTTAAATATTATAAATACAGAAGATAAAAAAGATAATATAATAAAAGAAGAAGACAACAATGATATTCTAAAAGATGCCTATTTTGATGATCTTATAGATGATGCAACAATTGATTCATTATTAAATGATATTAATTTAGAGGAAGAATAATTCTTCCTCTTTTATATTGTAATATACATAAAAAAAGAAGTCTTTCGACTCCTATCCATTGATTTGTTTAGCAACTTCTTCAGCAAAGTTTTCGCTTCTTTTTTTCCATTCCTTCGCCTACTTCATAACGGATCATAGATTTAACTACTCCACCATTATTTTTAACATAAGTTTCTACATCAACATCACCATTTTTAACAAATGCTTGATGAATTAGACAATTTTTTCTTTGTAGTATTTTTGAATACGTCCAACAACCATCTTTTCAGCAATATCAGCAGGTTTTCCTTCATTAATTGCTTGTTCTTTTAAGATTTCTTTTTCTCTTTCAATAACTTCTGCTGGTACATCTTCTTTTCTTAAATATTCAGGTCTCATAGCTGCAGCTTGCATTGCAACATCTTTAGCAACTTCTTCATTTGCTCCTTCAACTACAACTAATACAGCAATTTTTCCACCCATATGTAAGTAAGTACCAAAATTTTCAGCATCAGTTTTAGTTACAACTTCTGCTCTTCTAAATGAAAGTTTTTCTCCAATTTTAGAAGTTTTAGCAACTATATACTCAGAAATTGTTTGATCTCCTACTTTTAAATTATTAAATTCTTCCATAGTAGTCGCATCACTTGCTAAAATAGATGAACCAATATTTTCAATCATTTCAACAAATTCAGCATTTTTAGTAACAAAGTCTGTTTCACAATTTACTTCTAAGATAACAGCTTTATTGCCATCTACAAATACATTAGCAAGGCCTTCAGCAGCAATTCTATCAGCCTTTTTTAGCAGCCTTAGCGATACCTTTTTCTCTTAACCAATCAGTAGCTGCTTCCATATCTCCATTGCATTCAGTTAAAGCTTTTTTTTGCAGTCCATCATTCCTGCACCAGTTTTAGTTCTTAATTCATTAACATCTTTAGCACTAATCATTTTTATTCTCCTCTTTATTTATTTTTATTTTTTTCAAACCTTGATCATCCAAATTATAACCTTCCATGCGATAACACTCTTGTTTTAATTCAAACATCAAAGCTTTGAATACAACTTGATAATTCACATCTTCTCCAGTAGTTATCTTATCTATAGTTCCATCATCACGTTTATCAATAATTATACCCTTAACATCAGGCTCAATAAACCATATTATTTCAAGATTTCCTAAAGATCCAAGTATTCCTTTAACAAAGAAACACAGATCGCTTAAATAAGAAAAATTATATTCACTTTCAAAGATATCATCAATGTAAATTCCATAATATCTTTTTACAGCATCTTTAATAACCTTTTGTACACACTCATAATAATTAACTTTATTTATGAATGGATAGAAAGTTTGAAGTCTCAACGGATTATCAATTTTATCTTGAAGAAATTCAAGCTTATAAGCCTGAATCATTTCTTCAAGTTTTATAAAAACAAAGTTTATTTATATCTTCATTACTCATAATTAATTTAATGCATCAATAAGTTCATCTTTTTTCATTGTAGAGTAACATTTAATGCCAGCTTCTTTAGCCATATTTCTAAGTTCAGTAACAGTTTTATCATCTAATTCGCTTGCTGATTCCTTTTTTACTTCAACTTCTTCTTTATGATTTTTTTCTTTCTTGTCAGTTGTTTTATTTGTTTCATCTTCAGTTACATAATCAACTATTTCAAGTCCTTTAGCTTCACATATTGCATTAGTTAAAGCACCTAAAACAACTTTAACACTTCTAACTGCATCATCATTACCAGGAATAACATAATCAACATCATCTGGATCACAGTTAGTATCTACTAAACCAAATACTGAATATTCAATTTTCTTGCTTCTCTAATTGCATTAATTTCTTTTTAGGATCAACAATAATTAAAGCATTTGGAAGTTTATCCATATTACGAATACCACATAAAACTTTATTTAGTTTATCATATTCTTTTTAAGACCAATTACTTCTTTTTTAGGTAATGCATCAAACATACCATTACTTTCCATATTTTCGATTTCTTCTAATCTTTTAATTCTTCTTCTAATAGTTCTGAAGTTAGTTAATGTTCCACCTAACCATCTTTCAGTTACATAGAAAGATTCAGAACGAGTAGCTTCTTCAATAGATGCTTCAACAGCTTGTTTTTTAGTTCCAACAAACAAGAAACTTCCTCCATTTTCAGCTATTTCTTTAATTTTAGCATATGCCTTTTCCATACATGCTACAGTTTTTTCAAGATCGATTATATAAATATCATCTCTTGATGTAAAGATGTATTCCTTCATTTTAGGATTCCATCTTTTAGTTTGATGTCCAAAGTGAACACCTGCTTCTAATAAATTATTCATAGAAACAACAGCCATAATTACACTCTCCTTTTCGTTATTACTTCCATGCATCTATGCATTACCAACTCTTGGCCACTAGATAATACAAACAATACATGTGCTTATTTGGTTTTTAAACCATAGTTAATATACCAAAAAAGCAGTGTTTTTCAACTACTTTTACCAATTATATGCTTAAAAATCAAGTTATTTGAGTATTATATTACCATTTTCTATTACTTTTATTTCATTTCCATCATGAGTAACTCCAACAACAGATAAATCTCTAGAACCAATCATAAAATCAACATGAGTTTTAGATATATTAACTCCTCTTTTTAATTGTTCCTTATCGTCTTTTTATTACACCTTTTAAACACTCATTAAAACCTCTACCTAAAGCAATATGACATGACGCATTTTCATCATATAAAGTTTCATTAAATATTATATTTGTCTTATTTATTACCGAATCAAAAGACACCAAAGCACATTCCCCCAAATAGCAAGAATATTCATCAGTTTCTATAATTGTTTTTAAAGTATCAAGTCCAACACGAGCATCGTAAGAAACCACTTTACCTTCTTTAAATTCCAAATAAAAATCATCTATTAAAACATTATTGAATAAAAAGAGGTTTAGTTGCTACAACTTTTCCTTCGGTTTTATTATATAAAGGGCTAGTAAAAACCTCTAAAGTTGGCATATTACATATATCTCCATTTGGACTTTTTTCCACTACTCCACAAATGTCTTTCAGGCAAATATATTTTTAAATCTGTTCCTGCATCATTTTTGTATTCCAAATATTCAAAATTATAATCATTTAAAATATTAGTAGTTTTTTTCTAATTCTTTAAGATATTCATTCCATTTTTTCATATGGATTTGATTTATCATCAACCATACATATTTTAAGAATATAGTTCCAAAGTTCATCTTCACTCATATTTAAAGATTTCGCCCATTCTTCATTTGGTATACATGAGATATTCCAACGTAACTTAGAAGAATTATAAAGATCCCTAAAATATTTTTGAGTTTCAAGAGTATGTTCAGTTGTAGCTTTAATTTTCACAGGATCAACATCATCCATTAACTTAGGTATCATACTCCTAATAAATAAGAACCCTGCATCAAGTTTTGCATATTTATTATAAATAGATGCATCAAAATAAGGATGCTTATTAATATTTTCTTGCACTAAGTTTTTTAGTAAATCATGTTTTTATAACTATCAACTTCATCAAAATAAATATCTTTTTAATCCATACGCTTTTGCTTCTTCAATTATTAGCTTTTTAAAATATGATGCAAAGGTTGGAATACTTACAAATAAGTAATCTCCTTTTTAAATTCAAACAATCTAATAATAGATGTGCATATTTTCTTTTTAAATCCATATCATCACCATTATTAGTATACATTATAATCTATAATTTATAAATCAAAACATGATCAACTTTTTTCTATAAAGCGAAGTGCGTCCCCTTTTGGAACATCCAGTGTCCATATAAAGTTTTGCACCACTTTTTAAAGCAGTTTGTTGACTATATACATTATTTACAACAGTAGATATATACAAATCTTTATTATAACTATCGTCTAAATATCCAGTATATTCTTTTTAATAAACATAAAGCTTTTGTTGCATATCCTTTATGTCTATACCCTAAATAAACCTCATAAAGATACATTACCAGAATATTCAAAATTATCCTCACCTTTCTCGTTTAAATTCATAGAAATTCTACCAACTATTGCATTTATTTTTTGATCAATTATAAAGTATGAAAAAAAAGATTCACCATACCAAACAGGACGGTTTATTCTAGCCAAAGCGATACCATCTTCCTCAATAACTTTAATAAAAACACTAGGAATATATATTCTGGATGTTATAGCATGATATGGTAGTTCATCTAAAAATATACTACCAACTACATTACCATATTCTAAAATAAACTTAAGCAATTGAGGATAAGCATCTTCTCTATCCTCTTTTGGAGAATAAGAATCAACATATTTTCCTTCATAAGAAAAAAATATAGTAAGCACTTGCATCATTAATTGTCAACGAAGACACCTCACCATTTTTATTAAAAAACATTTTTGTTATATTGTTTAATAAAACATATAAAGCAGATCCATCTTCAAATTTATAGTAATAGTATTCCCCATGATTAAGTGTAGAATCAAGTTTGTCAAGTAAATGGCCATCAACTATTTTTTTTAATTTGGATTTATCTGTATCTTCACCAATAGACACTTTTATACAATCCTCAAATTTTTCTACTTCAACATTGGATCTTCTTTTTATTTTATTTTTCCACATTTCCATATAAATTACCCCCACAAAAAATGAACAATATTAAATTGTTCATTATTATAATACGTTTTATCTATCTTTTAAAGCCTTATTTATAGCATCATCTAACATTTTTTTTTATCAATTGGCTTAGAAACATATCCATTAAACCCTGCATTTATGAATTTGTCTTTTGCACCAACCACAGCATCAGCTGTCAAAAGATATTACCGGAGTTTTAAAAGATGGATCTTCATGTAATTGTCTAAATGTTTCAATTCCATCCATATTAGGCATCATATAATCCATAAATATAATGTCATACTTGGTGTTTTTTAACTTTGTTTAAACACTCAAGACCAGAATAAGCAGAATCTATTTCAAAGTGATATGGATTCATTATTTTAGTTGCAACTTTAACATTAAGTTTATTATCGTCAACTATTAAAATTTTCTTTCCTGTATAATCTTGAAAATTAATATTTTCTTCCATCGGACTTTCGCTTATTGTTGGTTTTCTTCCACAGTTTTTGTAGGTTTATCATTTCCTTCAACTAAAGCGTTTTTTAAAACATATTTATTTAAAATTCTGTTTAGTTCTTTCTTGTCAATTGGTTTAGCAAGATAATCATCAAAACCTAAAAAGCATATATTGTTCTCTCATTCCTTGAATCGCGTTTGCCGTTAAAGCTACAACCGGAATATTAAATTTAGGATCAGCTTTTAATCTAGTTAATGTTTCAGAACCACGCATCTTAGGCATCATATCATCAAGTAAAATAATATCATATTTGTTACCACTTGTAATTTTATCAATGCATCCAAATCCACTTTCACAAGTTTCTACAACACATTTATATGGTTGAAGAAGTTTAACTGCAACCTTTAAATTAAGTTTATTATCATCAACTACAAGTATTTTTCTTCCAGTAAGATCAATTACATCATCACTTATATCCTCTTGAGTTTCAAGTTTATGGTTGCTTATTCTTTGATCGATTGCAACAGTAAACTCTGAACCCTCTCCATAAATTGAATTAACAACAATCTTACCATGCATCATTTCAACTAATTGTTTTGTAATTGCAAGACCAAGTCCAGTTCCTTCAATAGTTGTATTCTTATCCTCATCAAGTCTTTGAAACTTGGTAAATAATTTATCAATATTTTCTTTTTTAATACCTCTACCAGAATCCTTAACACTCATAATAAGTCTACAAACATTATTGTTTACAATAACACATTTAACATCAAATTTTACATATCCTTCATCAGTATATTTAACTGCATTGGTTAAGAAATTAATCAAAATCTTTTTATATTGAAATGATCTCCATATAATACATGCGGAATATCAGGGAGCAATATTTTACCTCAAAATTAAGAGGTTTATCTCCTAAACGAGCTTTTTATAAGTTTGACAACCTCAT
>VOFC01003335.1_pt1 | contig 22335 bp, 20 predicted proteins | sample 5384161 | NCBI WGS metagenome assembly VOFC01 (sample SAMN12384722, study PRJNA508395) | human gut metagenome | isolation source: healthy gut B | host: Homo sapiens | reverse complement strand
GTTTACGATTACGGCGGTAGATGGAGGCTATACCATTCAGGATTCGTACGGGCGTTATTTGTACATGACAGGTACATTCAACAGCTTTAATGTAAGTAGCGAACAGCCTGAGAGCGGTTACATTTGGAATATTAATATCGCGGCAGATGGTTTGGCCACGATTACGAATGTGGAAATGAACAAGTGGGTTCAATATTCTACCCAATACACGAGTTTCGGTGTATATCCTGATGAACAAGGACTTTTGCCGTCGCTATATATGGAAAAAGGCAGCTCTTCTGTTACAGGTGTGGGTGCAGATGCTTCCAACGCTCCGGTTGAAGTATATACTTTGGGAGGTGTAAAGGTAGGAAGCAGCCTGAATGGTTTGCAAAAAGGTATCTATATAGTCAAGCAAGGCGGCACAGTGAAAAAAGTGATGAAATAAGTCTTGATTGTATTGAATAAAAAGACGGGGGATATGTTGGAATATGGCATATCCCCCGTTCTTTTCATTCTTATTTTCATGTTTTTTTGTAAACAATAGCAGCTATATGGTGATTCAGGCATTCTTTCCGGAATGCCGTCATGTCCCCTCACGCTTCCCTCCCCAGGAGTTTCAAAAAATCCCTTTCATCTTTCAGTATTTACTGTAAGATGTTATTTTATAATGAATTACGGAATGAAGGATGTTTCAGGCATCTTTCAGTTTCCTTTCATTGCGGAAAGCGGTAAAAAGTTCTCAGCCAAATGATTTTTCAATCTCAGGCGAACGATTTTCGGTTCTACGCCTGCCTTTGGACGGAATATATTCCTACAACCTGGAAGGCTGAGTTTGCCATCTTCCCGCGGATGTCGGCACTGGCTGAGAATGTATGGTCGCCGTTAGAAAAGAAAGACTGGACAAACTTCGACTCGTAAGTAGAAATGCAATTTGAACGTTACGAACTTTGGGGAGCCCGATATTCTGAAGCATTCTTTCGTACACAAGATATAGAGCGGAAAAGGTAGCTGAAGAAGATGCGGATTTATAACTTTGATTAAAAATAGTTATTATCCGAATGCAGTACTTTCGATTTTGAGTATTTATAAGGAAAAGACGCTATATAAATCATTATGAGATACTTGCTTTCTTTCTTTGTCGGGGTGTTATTAAGCGCCTCTTTATACGCTCAAAAGTGCAGGTGATAAAAGATCATCATTTTTCCGTTCATGCCGGACCGTCATGGTACCTAGGGCGCTTTGTGGGAATTACTGATAGGGCAGATACCTATCGCAGTGACTTACGAAAAGGTGTAGCCTGGGATGTCAACTACCTTGGACAGATTACGGGTAGGGAACTGAAGTTCGGGCTGGGATTCCTGTATCAGGGAAGTGCATATAAGAACACACATGATACTGGGGCAGATAAGATATATATGCATTATATGGCTCCTCAGGTAGCCTTGACTTATGGTGCAAAAGCATTATCAACTTCAATTCTCGGTGGAATCGGATATCAACTTTATCGTGATAAGAGTACAGTATATGATAAACCTCGAAAAGTTACCATGAGTAAGTTTGCAGGTAACTTGTCTCTCTCGGGTGAGTATTTTTTGTCAAGTCATTGGGAGCTTCTGCCAGGGTGAACTGGCTGGCATCCAGTTCCGAGTCTTATTCGGTGAAGTATCATAATGTGGAGTGGGATGTGGAGAGTCCGGAGAGCCGGTGGCGGTTATTTCGGACAGTTATCCTTACTTTTCGGTTTAAACTATCATTTTTAGGCGTTATGAAAAACTGTTATTTCTATTCCTGTTGGTTTGTTGTTGTGCTTGTGATGAAGACAAAACTGTTGATCCGACACTGATGCGGAGGCTACGACTACGGGTGCAAATACGTTAGGCTGTCTGATTGACGGCTGGGTATATGCCAGTGGACGGTATGGGACACCCACTGTTCGTTTTCTGACGATGAAGAGAATCATTATGTCGAGATTGATGCCGCAGTCGGTGTCTTCAGTAGTTTGCATTTGGTACTTGTGAATCCTCGTCAGGGTACTACTTGTACTTATACAGATGCCGTTCTTGATGAAGGAGATTTAGGCGATGGCGAAGCTTATATTACCCGTATGGATGGAACCATTATTAGCGGTACATTCAGTGGTGGAAGTATCAAGGAAGGACGTTTTGATATAAAATATCGTGAGAAGCCCGAAGGAGGTGAAGCGGTATATTAAGATGAATAAAAAACGCCCCTTCGGAAATAGAAGGGCGATATCTTTTCACTTCGTTTTCTCAGCTATATTGCTATTCATTCGGCCAGGTCATATACATCCATGTCCAAAGGCAGTCCGTTTTGCAGGCAATATACCAGACGGCTGTCCATGATGAAGTCCATACCGCCATGGCCGCCGACTTCTTTTGCCATTTCACCATATTTCTTTAAAATAGGATGCTGGTATTTCTCAACAAGTGCTTCCATTTCTGCCTGGGTAAGAATCCGTGAGAGTTCAAATCGTCTACTTTGGGTTGCACACCCGATGCGGTCAGTTGTGCTGCATCCAAAGCATATCCTTCAACGGGATATTTATTGGCAAACCCTTTGCTTCCTGTCAGTTGGTACAGGCGGTTGTAAGGTTGGGGAGTCATTACATTATGTTGGATTTCAATAACTTTTCCATTTGCTGTGCGAAGCAGGGTGGTGGTATGGTCTCCGTTACGGAATTCTTTACATTCTTCGCCGGTTCTCTTCTCCACTAAATCTTTACCAACAACAGATTTGGTGTCCATAGCTACTAAAGTGGTTATACGGTCACCACGATGGATATCCAATGCTTGTGCTACAGGACCCAGGCCGTGAGTGGCATATACATCACCCCGGTGTTTCATGTTATAATCCAAACGCCATCCCAGTTTGTCTTCTTTGCCGTTTTTCCAATAATGATCCCAAAACGGGCTTAAATTGTGAATGTAGGCTCCTTGGGCACGGATTACTTCGCCAATCTGCACGTTCCTGCTCATAATCACAAAGTGCCACGACTCTGAGTTCCGGTATATGCGTGAAACGTTCCACAGCACCGGGACCGCGCATACCCAAACCGACAAATCCCACACGAACGACTTCCATCTTCGGAACAGTCAGTCCGATTACACTCTTCTGACCTTCCGGACGCTCGGGAGTTTCCACAACAATTGTTCCTTTATCCCAACTCCAGCGAGTTCCGCGCTCATTGGTTTGCACAGGGTCGAGTTTGTGTCGTGCAGGCGCATCAAGATGCAAAGTCCCAACATTAAAGCTTTAAAAGTTTCATACTTCAATCCTAATTTAATGTTAATAAAATGATTCAATTTCTTTTTTTATGGAATTACCAACTACCATGTTCGTTCACGGAAGAATCAGCCTTGCGTGTCCGTTCCCCATTATAATTCCATTCTATTTCATCAGCATATTCTTTTCCTTGATGGACTAGGGATGCCTTCAGCGTATTCTTTCCTTCGGCCAGAGTACATTGTCGAACACATAATGCACATCCGTATAGCCCCGGCGCACACCATCCATTCTGTCCGTTCAAATAGACCTCCGGGGCCCGATATTAGAATACACTGTAACAGAAGTGTTTTTTCCGCTCACGGCATTCCATTGCGCCGCGTCAGATAGACCACCGGATCCTTGCTCCAGTTCGCCTTGTACCAAAAATATGAATCTTTTTTTGTTTTCCGGTCAAAGGTAATCAATCCTTTTGAATTAGCGAGCATCTAATCCCCTCTTTTCCACATCGGAACGGCAAATCGAACATATTCCACAGATAAGAAGCAATAATGTACGGATGCTCCGCAATAACTCCCCACTGATATTCGTGCGTCTTGGTCTGAAAAGTTTCCGGATAGAACGACTTTTTTTTCCATTTTTTCTCTATCCATGGCTTGATGTCTTGTATCTTCCGTTCGTACCAACCGAAGTAACGGTTCATGCCCTGTATCCGCATTTTTGGTTGACGGGGTGATCGGCATGACCGTAACCATTACCGCAACCGTGTAGCGGTCTGGATCCTCAGTTTGCAGAGATCGTGAATGGATTGGGTAAGTGCGGCGGTATAACCATGCGGATGATACACTTCATTATGGATTCCCCATACATAGATGGAGGGATGATTAAAGCTTTGACGGATAAGTTCGCGCATCTGTTGGTGGGCATTGTCCCATTCTTGGCCGCTGACTCGGTTCACGAAGGGGATCTCTGCCCAGATTACCAATCCCAGCGTGTCGCAGCGTGAATAATGATGTAGTCAGACTGCTGGTAATGTGCAAAGCGGACGGTGGTTGCACCGATATCCATAATTTGTGCCAAGTCGAAGTCGTGCTCTTTATTGGTGAGGGCGCTACCCGTCCCCACCAGTCTTGATGGCGGGTTACTCCATACATGGGGATACTTCTTTCCATTGAGGAAAGAATCCTTTGCCTGCCACGATTTCATACTTGCGAGATCCCCAGGGGCTGAATAACTTCGTCTATCACGCGTCCATTCTGCATGAGACGTGAAACGACTTTGCTATAAGATATGGGTCTTCACGTCCCTTGCCATAAATGGGGATTGTTCAGTCGGAAGTGTGAGGAATAGTTCTGCACTCCCCTTGGGAGTAAGTTCGAAGTTCTGACTATGTTTCTTTACCAATTTGCCGTTCCTGTCGTATATTGCATTCTCTAGTTCCAGTGGGACGGGAGCTAAGGTTGCATTGTCCACCTTTACCTTTACAGTCACTTCGGCTGACTTCTTTGAAACATTTTCTGGGTAATATACACTCCCGGAGAAGCACAGTCGTTTGCAATGATGCTGCAAGTTTCCGTAACAACCAGCCACCGGGACGGTAAATACCTCCATAAACACCGAACAAAATGTGGTTCGTGGGGATAACATCGGGACGTGCGGAGTTGTCTGCCTTTACTATAATTTCGTTTTTCCTTGCCGAATTTTACTTGCGAGGCTGATCTCGCATGCAAAAGCAAGTAAGCTCCTTTGTTGTTTCCAGATAGCCATTGATATATACTTCGGCATAAGAACCTACCCCTCAGAAGCGTAGAAAGATGCGCTTGCCTTCCATATTTTCGGGGAAAGTGAACTTTTTGCGGTAGTAGCCTACACCTTCATAGAAAGCGGAGGCTTGCTTTTGCATGTCGTCCGCATTCCAAGTAATGGGATGGATACCTCCTGCCAGTCTGAATTCCATTTCTGTACAGCCTGCAACGCTTCTTTGGAAAACGGACCTTTCTTGAATTCCCAACCGTCGTTGAAGGATGCTACCTCACGTGCACCTATCGTACCGGATATACCTAACATTAGCAAAAGCAATCCACAAAAACAATGTATAATTCTTCATGATAGATCTAACTTATTTTACTTCATCTTATAAATCTGACACCGGACAGCAAGGAATGCCCCTGTCCCATATACTTCGGTCATGTCCGCGTCACTTTACGCGGATCAGCTCCGATGGGTTGTACGTAGCCTAACTTACCATCTGGTTCGACCGCATCTAATAAGGCTTTCCACCCCTTTTCGATGGTTGGCATAAAAGTGGCTTTTGTCCAGCACTCCTTCGTTTACGCCATAGGCAAGTGCATAAACGATAAAACCGGTTGCACTTGTTTCGGGCGATGGGTGGTGAACAACTGGATCGGAGCAGGCTGGCATGCCAATATCCATCAGCACTCTGCAGGCTGGCTACGCAGTGGCCAATGCCACAAATAAGTCCTGATAAAACGTGCGTGAGGATTCATCTTTAGGAAGAGCTTGAAGGATTTCGACCAGTCCCCCAACCGTTGCCACGTCCCAAAACACTTTCTTACCATTAGCTTCGCGTTTGGCAAAATATCGATGGTCACGGTAGGAGCAATGTCTTCTTTATCATACAAATAATTATAAGTGGCCTTGTATTCCTTGTTCAGGAAATTTTTTGCCGGTAACGCCCGTTTCATAAGCCATAAACAATGCGTCGCACCAGGACCATCGGTCAGTTTCCGAGTTTGCCGTAATCCAGTTCCAAAGTAGTTTCCCGGATTTTCTACTACCAGTTGGCTCGTGCCATGACGGGAGCGATCATCTTCTTATTGCCATATTTCAAGTAAAGGTCGATAAAGGGCTGTCCGACGGCAATAAAATCAGCATGATACATCCATTTACCTATCTGGAAGTGATTACGTTGTCCGATACGGAGCAACCACTGATAATAAGAATCGTCGCTGTCTTCTTTTTCTGTTAGCTCTGCCCAGTCAACATACCCATGTACAGGGCTGCATGCGTCCAGTCTAAATCATCGTGCTCTGCTCCTTTGTTGGGATTGGCAATCTGCCAGTCAGCCACGCGTTTCATGACAGATTTTACGGCAGTCTTGTCAAAGCTTTGCTGTGCGGCAGCTTGCAGGACCGTTATCAGGAAGAAATAAATAAAAAAGAGAAAAGCCTTTTCATAACATAATCAGATTAAATAAGAATCAAGTCAAAGCATCACGGTATTTATCAGCGGAACTTACGTTTTCCTCTATCTGTAGTTTGATGACAAAGGGACCTTCAGGGGGCTTTTGCGGGCATATCCACATTGTATTCATTGCGGGCGGTTTCTGTCACTGCCACCTCTTTTCCCGTTTGTCACAGTTGCTTTCAGAATTTTTGTACCCTTTGGGGTTTTAACCACCAAGTGTTTGGAATAAGGAGGATTGAAGACAATCATATATACCTCTTTTCCCTTGTGGGTATAGTATCCCCCAGGGTTGTTTGTCCCCAACCGGCGTAATCACATCCGTAGATGACTCGCCATATTGTTGCATCCATTTGCCAATGGCATCAGCCATTTCCTTTTCTTCCCGGCGGAAGTCACCGTCGGCTTGTGGTCCGAAGTTCACAACCATGTTTCCTCCCATTGAAACGGCATGCACTATGCGTTCCAGTACTTCCAAGGGAGTTTTCACATAGCTCAACGACCAATCTTTGTGATATCCCCATTGATTTTCGGGCAAGGTCATACATGCTTCCCAATCCCAGCGGGTTACTTTCAAGTCTTTCACTGGATCGGGTAGGCGGCGCTCATACCCTGACTCATAATCTCCCCATCAAGTGTCCGTTACTGTCGAAGTGTCGCTTGCCGTAATCATCGGCACGTAGTCGACTGTTGATAGTTACGCCCGGTAACAGGTCTTTCAACATTTGTTCGGCATGAGCTGTCCACCAGCCATTTTTTCTTGATGCTGGCATCCCACGTACCATCAAACCAGAAGTCTTTTACGGTAGGATAACGGGTAGCAAGCTCTTTCAGCTGGTTGTCCGTAAATTCAAGAAACGCGCAAAAAGCAACTTCATCATCTTTCGATTTGATGTCATATCGGTAGTCTGGATGACTCCACTCCACTACAGATTTTCCCGTCAGACTTTTCACCTTAGTGTAAAGTTTACTTCTACTCATGGATAGTTCTCCCGCAATCTGATTGATATCCATCTCGGACTGATCCATGTTCGCCTCAATAAAAGCAATAAATTGTTTTAGAAACTTATTATCCTGTTCATTGGAAGATAATTCACAGCTGTCAGCATAATAATTTTTGGCATAATGCTCTTTCAGTTGCCGCCGGTTTCTAAATATATTCTGAATGGATAATTTCAGATAAGTCAAATCAACAGGCTTTTCAAAATACAGATCAGCACCGGAATCCACTCCTTCAATCTTACTTTCCAGACTTGTTTTCGCTGTCAACAATATAACGGGTATGTGTGAAGTATTCATATCTCCTTTTATATCATTACATAAAGAAATGCCATCTTTATTAGGCATCATAATATCACTGATTATTAAATCAAAATCGGTGTGTTCTATCAGTTTTAAGGACTCCACTCCATCACCAGCCTGCATTACCTGAAATTCATCCGACAATGATTCGGCAATCAACATTCTCAAGTCTTCATTATCCTCAATAATCAATATTTTCTTTTTAGTTGAATGCAGCAATTCATCTTCCATCCCTTTCATTTCAACAGAAGTTGCCATTTCTTCCGAGTCTGTCCGGATTATTTCTTCAGCTCTCGTTTCTTGATGCCTTATAAAATCGGATTCATTAAACATACCACTATCAAGAGGCAGACGGACAACCATATCAGTACCCCGTCCTCTTTCACTAAAAATAGAGATACTGCCTTTATGGAGCAATACCAAACTTTTAACAAGGGCCAATCCAATTCCCGTTCCCAAATGCGAATCTGTATTTACAGTATTCACCTTATAAAATCTGTCGAAAACGCTACTAATGGAATCATGAGAGACACCGACTCCGGTATCACTGACAAGGATGAAAAAAGTATCATCAACACATTCGCCCACTATAAAATTGTTCTTATATTCTGAAGTAAAACAATCTTTTTCGACCTCTTGTTTCCAGCAATATTTTTCCATTGTCGGGCGTATATTTAAATGCATTATTCAACAGATTCATCACTATTTTCTCAACAATATTTCTATCCGCATAAATCGTCACAGGTAATTCAGTATCGCAAATCACCTGAAAATCAATCTTGCGTTGTTCAGCATAGTCTATAAAATCATTCGCTATTTCTTTGACTATATGATTTATATCCAATGGTTGCAATTCCAGTTTCATCATGCCGTTTTCTACTGTTCTAAAATCCATCAGTTCGTTCACCAAGTTCAAGAGACGCTGTGCATTGCCATTCAATATCCGATAATAATATTCTTTCAAACCTTCCCGTCGCAATTTGTCTAAAGCGGCTATGATAAGAGAAAGCGGAGTCCTGAAATCATGCGAAATATTAGTAAAAAAGCGCAGTTGTGCCTGATGGATCTGTTCCTTTTTATCTTTTTCTATATTCTCCAAGTAGAGTTGTAACTTTAGTTTTTTTTGTCAGCATAATGTCTGCAAATCAAGTAAATCAGACCTATAATCATTAAGGCATAGAGGATATATGCTGGCCAACTATACCAAGGGGCAGTTTTTCTGATTACTTTAATCACTGTAGGGGTATCACTCCACACACCATCATTATTGGCAGCATAAACTTCGAAATAATAAGTTCCGGCTGGTACTTTTGAATACATGGCAATACGATTCTGTGCATTCGTAGTAATCCAATGATCATCATACTTTCTCAACCTATATTTAAACCGGTTCTTTTCAGGAATATGGTAATTGTCTGAAGAAAATTGGAAACCAAAGTTAGTCTGATCATACTCAAGGATTATTTCATGAAGTGAATTATCAAACAAATAATGGGGATGAGTGGATGTATGATCGATGAAAAAAATCAGAAATAATCGCTCTGGGCTTATAACTGTTATAAGAAATCTTTTTGGGGTCAATAACGGTAAAACCATTTGTCCCGCCAAAATAAATCAAGCCGTCCATTCCTTTCATACAGGCCAAAGGATAATAAACTTGCCCTTGTGTATCTTCTCTTTTATCAAAATTCATCAATCGGTTACCTACAATATTATAACAATATAGCCCATCATCGGTTCCCATCCAAATGTTCCCGTCATCATAACAGATACTATAAATGGAATAAACACTTTGTTGCAATACATCTTTCAAAGATATAAAACGGGAAGTATTGGTATCAAATTTAATGAGTCCGTTACCAATGGTACCAATCCAAATATTTCCGGAATCATCCAGACAGAAAGTAAACAATCCCAAATAGGTAGAATCATTAGGAATCATTTTCTCGACGACATGCTTATCTATGTCCAAGCGATAAAGGGTTTCGTTACTAATGGCCCACAATGTTTTTTCCCCTTGACGAAGAATATCAAACAAATAAGAATTATTACTTATACTGTCCAAACTGAAATGGGTGAACGATTCTTCGCGAAACGAAAAATAAGACACTTCCGCCTTTTGATATTGATAAGCGACCCACATTCCTGAGTCCCCTTCAAGAATCGTCTTCCGCACATCATTCACCAGCAAGGAATGAGGAGCACCTTTGGTATGCTTGAAATTAGTCACCTTCTGCCGACCGACATTATACAAATCCAATCCCCCCATAAATGTAGAGATCCATAAATTATGACCAGCATCTGTAATCAATGACTTTATATTGTTGGAAGTGATGCTGTTTGCACTTGTAATATAGCTGAATTCTCCCGTGGCTTTATTCATCCGGTTTATACCACCCCCTTCCGTACCTACCCACAGATACTGTTGATCTTCGGCAAACGCACTGACCGGGGTATGATTCAATCCGCTATTTTGAGGATGGTATGTCTTGAAGGCATTGTTTTCATCAATATTCACATAGCATAAAGTTCCCGAATACGTACCAATCCATACATTACTCTGCCGGTCCTCACTGATTTCCCAAATGGAATTATTCGGCAAACTGAATGGATCTGTTCTGGAATGTTTATAGTGTGACAACTTACCGTCTGTAGGATCGAATATATAAATGCCATCAATTGTTCCAAACCAGATATAACCTTTTTTGTCAATATAGAATGTCCGCAATGAATTTCCTTCATAGTCAGTAAGCAATGTATAATGGTCTTCTATTTTAAAGGTAGACATATCTATTTTATATAATCCAGAATTGTTGACGAATATCCATAACTTCCCCATGTATGCCCGTGCAAAACGAATATTTCCATCCGAGTCGGGCAATGTGAGACAAAAAGACAAATTCATTCTTTGCGTAATTGAAACGATATACTTTTTGTCCTATAAATGTATACAGATCATTATTATAAATACAAAAGGCGGTATTGACGCCACCCGCTGCTTTCCCATCATAATTGGGAGTATTCAATTCTCCAGTCTGTGTATTCAGAATACTCCATTTTTCTTTGATCCGGATCCATACATTGTTTGCCTTATCTACCTTGATATGGCTTACCGGATCATAGATTTTTTCAAACTGATCCGAATTCCGGTCATAACGATAAACGCCATTGTTCGTATTGACATAAAGATACCCTAATAAATCGGATGCCATATTATTGAATATCCACCTTTTTGTAGGCGCCATCGAGGCAAAATAGGGATAATATTTTTTTGTAATGATACCCATCGAAGCGATAAAGTTCATAATCCATCATCGTCCAGATAAAACCTTCCTTGTCCTGCTCTATAGCCTTTATGCCATCATAATAAAAGCCACCGCTAGGCGACATTGTCCGGAATTTATAGTCTCCGGTAGCGGTGCATGGGGAAATTATGTATATAAGGATAAGAAAGAATAATAAGTATCTGCTTTTCATGTTGGCTTATTGAGTTAAAAGTTGAAATTGATAATAAATACAAAAGTAAGGAAAAGATAGCATTGTAAAAATAAAACATAGAAGGGAAATCTTTGCAAAGATTCCCCTTCTATGTTTTAAATCATTTATCTGTTATAAATGAATACTTGCAAATCTCCAACAGAAACATTTCCTGCTTCTGAATAATTCCAATCAGTCTGACCTTCTCTTAAATGACCTTTGATAAAGGTTATGCGGATATATCTGGCCTCTATCGGTTCAACAGAGAACAATTGGTAATCATCTACCTTCAAAGGTGCTGTGACTTGTACTCCCAAGTCGCTCCAAGCATCACCCGCCTCTTTCTTTGCCTCTAGTTTAAAGCTATGGCATTGCAGATGGGAATAATTCAAACTACGATGCCTGTATCCCAATTGACCGAACTTGATCACTTCCCCAAGTCAATATCCAGATAACATACCGGATCATAAATGGGACGAGTTAAGATATCGGGACACCAAAAAGTTGAATTCTTATCATCAAACAGATTCTTCATGTCCCCTTCTTTCGTACCTATATTACTTGAGTATTTCCAATTATCAGAGAAAGGAAAACCTACATATATGGGAGCTTCAGCCGCTACTTTCACTCTACAAGTGGCTGACATTTTGCCTCTATCATTTGCGGTTACCGTAATAGTTGTAGCCTGTCCAACTTCTCCTATTACCGTTATTACTCCGTTCGGGTCAACTGTAGCCACTGTTTCGTCCTGCGACGAATAGGTCACGCTCTTGTCGGTGGCATTACTCGGATTGATTGCTACATATTGAGCCAGATTGAATGTCTTACCATTCTCCACTTCCACACTTTGTCCAGCGGACTGAATCGTGATACTTGAAACAATAACTACATTACTAATAACCCGGACCGGATATCTGACGTATGTACCCGAACCGTCGTCCACCCTGACGATAATCGTATCCGTACCCAATGGAAACGGGATATCCCCTTCGGCAGGTGTAGTTAATTTAGGAGTAATCAAACCGCTTTCACTCAATTCAATCGCTCCAGTGGGTTCTCCTGCAAAGTGGTAACTGACAGCGTTTTCTCTTGCACTCTCAGGCATGATGAACGGTTTTAGTTGCAGAGGCTGTCCTTCCGTCACATCAATCCCGAAGATATCGCTTTCAATATTCGTAGCATTATTCACGGTAATATTTACCGCTTTGCCTGTGTTGTCATCATCGCTGCACCCCGTACACAGTGCTCCGAATGAAAACATTCCTACTAAGAAATATATATTTTTTTTCATAATCTTGCGTTATATTTATCGGTTATCTATTAATGTCTTTCCAACCTGGATTCTGCTTCAGTTCCGGATTCATCAGCATTTCATTCAGAGGTATCGGATAATAGTAACGTTTGTCATCCCAAGGTCGCACGCCTTTGATAACAGTGGTTGATGTAGGATAAGGAATGATGAAACCGTCATCGTCTACAATCACCTTATTACCTACCTCTCCTATAGGAACCGTCACCTTGTACGGATAATCCTTATACGTTTCATCATTACGGTTCTTACTGTACAATTCAATCTTTTCAGGTGTCATTTTCATTCCTCTCACTGAAACTGTGAATAATTTACCAGCTTTCCATCTCATCAAATCCTCATAACGCATGCCTTCCATCATCGTTTCCACACGACGTTCGCGTCTTATTTCACGAAGAATAGGAGATACGGAATAATCCAGTTTTTGCGCATAGATAGCATCCAGACGTGGATCAGCCGGAATGTTGGACAAAGTCAGTCGGGCATTGGGATATTTGGCAAAGTCGTATCCGGCTCTTTCTCTTAATGCATTGATCGTAATATCCAAATCTTCATTGGTGATTTCTCCCAACTCAGCCCTAGCTTCCGCATAAATCAGCAACAATTCCCCGTAGCGGAACATGTGGGCTGTCTGCACCCCTTTGGGATTAGCTTCCCAGTTTGCATAATCGGGCATCCAGTGCTTGATAAAACGATAACCGGTCACTGTAGAATTATAGTGCTTCATCGGAGATCCACCACCGGTAGCATAAGTAATCATTGGATAGATCACCCCGGTTTCTTCCAAACCATAGGTATTGTCGTCCATATCAAAAATAGAAGCATATTCACCTGGTTTACAAACTGTTTGTTTCAAACGAGGATCGCGATTGTCCAGTTCCTCCCACATACCGTCATATCCTTTGAACAAAGGGTTTACTTCATAATTACCTTCACTGCCTCCAATGTAAATAGGGCGTCCGTCTTCACACAAATATTCTTCAAGCATACATACAGGAGCTCCCATACAGTAACGTGTATGATTATTCATTCCCCAATAACGCGGGTTATCATGTCCTAACTTCACACCGTCATATACACGTGCAAGAATCGTTTCCTCATTACCCTCCAGTTCAGGTGTTCCCTTCTGTACGAACAACTGCCAGTAGGCATCTCCCGACGCATTTTTGAAAAGATGATATCTGTCCTTATTCATAATCAGCCTTGCTGCATCACGACTCATTTCCAAGAATTTACTGGCAGTAGAGCCCAAATTCAATTCTGTATGATATTTCCGGAAAGTGCCTTCGAACAGACAGAAGCGAGATTTCAGGAACAAAGCCATATCCTGATTGATGTATCCGCAAGAATTATCATTATCTTCCAGATTTTCAACAGCAAAATCAAAACATTTCAAGATATTTTCTACCAGTTCCGTACGGGGCATACGTGGACCGTATAACTCGGGAGAAGCCGTATCCAGTTCTTTATCCAGCCAAGGCACTTCGCCCAAAGCCACCAGCTTGATATAGTAATCCCATGCTTTGAAGAAATAAGCTTGGGCAGCATATTTTTTCAATGATTCAGGATCTCCTACTTCTGTGTAATGATTCAGAAAATAGTTTACTTTACGAAGTTTTTCCCACTGCCAGGGTGTGTCAAAATTCTTGGAAGCCGAATTCGGAGTGTCATAAGTACCTCCCAACTTACCATCAATATCGCCTGCATAAACAGTATTGTCACTAAAAGCATCTCCAAAGATTATTTGGCTGCCTGCCTTCACTGCCAAGAAACCTTTATCATGTGTGGTACTGTTAGTTCCACCGTGACCGTGACCATATACATAATATCTATAAATTCCGTCCAGATATAGCTGCAAATCGGCTTCTTTCGTAAAGAACGTACCATCGGCCATATCATCTATCGGGTTCCGCTGCATAAAGTCATCGTTACAAGACGACAGAGATACTACCAGAGCCACGAATAAAGCTATAATTGAATATTTTTTCATAACTTCTATTGATTTAAAACGTTAAAAACCTACTTGAATTCCTACACTAAACGTCCGTTTAGGGGGATATGCGTCAGACAGATAGTCCGAATCATAATACTTGGGCACATCCGAAAGAGTAAACAAGTTATAAGCGGCTATATTCAGTCTTAACTTCTTCAAACCTACTTTGCCAATCAATGCTTTCGGGAAAGTGTACCCCAAGATCACCTGTTTCAATTTGATATAGGAAGCATCAAGCAAATAGCCTGATTGAGCATAGCTGCCGATTCCGGAACCATACATGGGGAATTTGGCATCTGTTCTTTCGGGCGTCCATGACTGATTGTATGTTTCCCATGAACCGGCTCCTCCACCCCAGTAACTGGAAACATCCTTCAACCAATAATCTCTTTTACCTACACCTTGGAACATCAAATCCAGGTCAAATCCTTTGTACTGGAAGTTGGCGGTAATGTTATAACGATAACGCGGTGCATTATTACCTATTACCTTTTTGTCTCCTGGATCATCCACCGTACTCAAGCCACTGGTAATCACACCATCATGATCCAGATCTTGATACCAAACGTATCCTGGATAGGGCTGTCCACCCTTGAAATAGGCTCCATGGTACAAAGGTTTTCCGTTGGGACCTACCCCGTCAAAATCACTTTCCTGAAGGATACCTCCGGTTTCATATCCCCAAATATCTCCTACGGTATATCCCTTGTACAATACACCGTCACCAATCTTATTGGTAGGATTGGAAGGATAACTTAAAACTTCAGCCTTGTCATCCGAAAGGGCAACACCCACACTATAAGCAAATCCGTTTGACAGTTTATCTGACCATTTTGCCTGAAGTTCAAAGCCGGTAGTTTTCAGCACTCCCGCATTTTCAAAAGGTAGATTATCATCACCAATCAAAGCCGGATAATCTTTTCCTCCCGGAATCAAAATGTCAGTCACCTTTCTTTCGAAAATATCGGCACAGAACGTCAACCGGTTCTGCAAGAAAGTGAAATCAAAACCAAGGTTCTTGGTCGTTGATTTTTCCCAAGTCAATTCAGGATTGATCAATGAAGGAGTAACGATACCGGTGGGATAACGTGTTCCGTCAAACAAGAAGTATCCCTGCTCGGTTCCGAAAACAGACTGATAAGGATATTCCGTATCAGGCTGGCTACCCAAACGTCCCCACGATGCTCTGATTTTGAAATTGTCCAGCCAACTTCTTGTCCAGTCCATAAATTTCTCTTCCGAAACTCTCCATCCTAATGAAACAGTAGGAAAGAATTGGAAACGAGAGTTTTTGGGAAACTTGGAACTACCATCGTAACGGGCATCCACTTCTATCAGATATTTGCTCATATAATTATACATGATACGGCCAAACAACGCCCTTGACGCTACCTCATGATGATAATTGCTTGAAGTGTTTGCCGTTACGTCTTCCACCAATTCAGGATTCAGAATGTATGGATCAAGCATTTTGGTCAAATAAAGGGTAGAACCGGCATAAGTTTCTTGTTCCTGATTGACACCCAGAAGCACAGAAACATTATGCTTTTCTTTGAAGGTCTGGTTATAATCAGCATATACGTTGATGGCATACCTGTCTGTAGTAGTGCGTACCACCTCTCCGCTATTTTCGGTAGCCCAACGAGTTTCAAGAGCAGTCCATGAATTATTAACACGCGCTTGTTTAGGATGAGTCTTTTCTTTCTGATAACTAGTCGGAGTGAAAGACAAGTCAGCCTTTATCTTCAATATCTTGGGCAAGATAGTAAATTCCGGACTGATAGAAAGAATTGTTTTCCTTCTGGAAGTAACACTACGACCACCTGCATATAAATAACTCACCGGATTTTCTGTCACATAGTTGGGTAACGGATCGTCTGCTCCTGTCAGCACCGGCTGATAAATAAAGTTTTCCGGATAATAGGTTTTGGCATATTGCCAAAGATTCATTCCATCTGTCTGTTGGGTCGGTCCCTCATAATCAAATACATTATAGGAAGCCTTGGCTGCCACCGTGAACCAATCATTCACTTTAGCGTTCACACTAAGCATGGTATTGTATCTTTTCAATTCATCGGTTCTGATTTTATACATACCTTTCTGGTCTTGCATACCCAAAGAAATGTAATAACTGATTTTGTCACCGCCACCACTGATAGAAAGATTGTGCTTTTGGGTAGGAGTCCAGTTTTTCACTAATTCTTTATATGGATTCGTATTGCCTACCCACTGGATGGCACTACCTTCCATATAATAAGGTTTATTATTTACGGGATCTTTGATATATGCCATCATATTTTCCATCATATCCTTGTCATGCTGGGTGTATTCAGTGATTTCACCGGTCCACAATCTTTTATCCGCACCAGCTTTGTAAATATGATAAGAATCCAAAATATCGGGCAATTCGTATGGCTGGTCGAAAGCCAGATTATAAGAATAATCTATTTTCGCTTTCTGCTTGTAGGTTCCCGATTTGGTGGTAACCAATATCACACCGAAAGTAGCTCTGGTACCATAAATAGCCGAAGCGGAAGCATCTTTCAGAAACGACATATTATCTATATCATTCGGGTTTAACTGGTTCAAGTCTTCAGCAGTAATTTCCACACCATCCATCAAGATCAGCGGAGAACCGGAAACTACATCAAATTTGTTTTTATCGTCATTGGATGAACCTTTCTGACGGAATGTCGTGGCACCACGAATATTTAAATTCGGAACTTTGTTAGGGTCACCGCCTTCAATACTGATGTTCAAGCCAGGAACCATGCCTTGCAAAGCTTGTCCTATATTAGCAACCGGTCTGTCTTCCAGTGTCTCTGCACTGACAGAAGCTACTGCAGCGGTCAAATTCCCTTTTTTCTGTGACTGGAAACCAATCACCACTACTTCATCTATCATTTTAGAATCCTCAGCCAAAGTTACATTGATCGTTTTCTGACTTCCAACAGTCACTTCCTTGGTTACATATCCTACAAATGAGAATACTAATACACTTTTAGATCCCTGCACCGACAAGCTATAGTTTCCATCAATATCGGTGACCGTTCCATTCGTAGTACCTTTCACCATTACCGATACTCCAATCATAGGCTCTTTATTGGTATCTTGTACGATACCAGTAATGTGCACATCCTGATCTATCTTCATTGCAACATCTGGAACAGCATGTACCACTTGATGCATTCCTGCAAAAAAGAAAAGAAGCAAAGAAAGCACATCAAGGCTTGATGCGTATTCCTGCATTGACTTTTAATTAACGTTTTGGCATTTTTCATAATTTACATTATCTTAAATTAAAATTAACACCACAAACATAAGAACAAGTCAATTTGGGTAATATTATATATGTCAGTGTATTAAAGAAAAGAAGTGTACAAAAATGAAATGATCAATATTACTTTATTTTATTCATTTCAGATACAAGAAGAATGTAAATACATCTTTTCTATATAATAATGGAATGCTTTCTCCTGTTTGTTTCACTTTGCTACGTATTTGCAACTTGAGCTCAAGCTAATGAACTTCACTTTGCGAAGACACGACTGTAATATTAGTACACAATTTAATCTTCTATAAAGAGATGCTATGTCGCTGTTTTTCCTGACGGTTACAAATTGTTGGTTTTTGTTGACAAGAAGTTAGGAGTTTGTCGACAAGAAGTTAACTTCCTGTCGACAAACTCCTAACTTCTTGTTGACGGGGAATGACTTGATTTTCTGTTCCTTTACACAAGGAAGGCGGTGAAGGGAGAATTATCATGGAGAAGCGGTATACTAATGAATAAAGGACTGCCCCTTCGGAAATTTCTTCCAAGGGGCAGTCCTTTTTCACTTCGTTTTTCTTTTCAGTCTTATAAAGCCTTTCGGTTACTGATAACTCGCATGGCGGCAGTGTACTGCTGACAAGGCACAGATACGTGAATGCCATTACCTTTGTCCTCTGTTGAAGCGGTGATGTAAGCTGACTTCAGCAATTGCTTCACACTTTCCACTTCCCAGGGCTACCTGCGAAAACGTTAATCTGAGAAATCTTTCTACTTGTAATCATGTGCTTTAAACTTTTTAGTTGTACTTTCCGGTCGCAAATGTAAGTGGTTTGCGGGAAACCGAATAGCTCAAATCGATCAAAAAGTAACATAAAAGGTGCAAACGATTTAGAAGTAGCTTATTCCTCATATTTTTTTCATTATTTCGTATCGTTCTTCCGGATTTCCACACGACGGATCTTTCCACTGATGGTTTTCGGCAGTTCGTCTACAAATTCAATCACACGAGGATATTTGTAGGGCTGTCACTTTCTTTACATGATTTTGCAATTCCTTGATAAGTGTTTTTCTCCCTCTTTCCCTTTATATTCTTTAGCCAGTACGATGGTAGCTTTCACTACCTGACCGCGGATTTCCTCAGGTATGCCTGTGATGGCACATTCTATTACAGCTGGGTGTGTCATCAGAGCACTTTCCCACTTCGAAGGGGCCGATACGGTAACCGGAACTCTTGATCACATCGTCGGCACGGCCTACAAACCAGAGATAGCCGTCCTCATCTTTCCAGGCAACGTCTCCCCGTATAGTAGATATTATTGTTCCAGGCTTCGTGTGTACGTTCGGATCACGGTAATACTCTTTGAAAATCCCAGTGGCTTACCCTTGTCTGTACGGATTACGATTTGTCCCTTGTTCACCGGCTTCCACGGAGCGACCTTCACTGTCTATCAGGTCTACGTCATACTGCGGATTGGGCAGTCCCATGCTTCCCGGTTTCGGTTCCATCCAAGGCATGGTGGCAACTGTCAGTGTCGTTTCCGTCTGTCCGAATCCTTCCATCAGTTTGATGCCTGTCAGTTTCTTGAAGGTTTCGAATACGGCAGGGTTCAGTGCTTCCCGGCGATGGTACAATACTGCAGTGATGAGAAGATCGTATTTGTCAGGTCTTCATGAATGAGGAAACGGAAGATGGTGGGGAGGTGCACAGAGAGAAGTTACGTGATAATCCTGTATCTTCTCCAGGATGGCGGCAGGGGTAAATTTTCGTGGTCATACACAAATATATTTGCTCCGGCAATCCATTGTCCGTAAAGTTTGCCCCATACAGCCTTCCCCCAACCGGTATCGGCGATGGTGAGATGCAGGCTGTTTTCCGTCAGGTTATGCCAGAAACTACCGGTAACGATATGCCCCAACGGATATGTAAAGTCATGGGCGACCATTTTCGGTTCACCGGTGGTTCCGCTGGTGAAGTACATCAGTGAGATATCTTCGTTCGTATTCGGATGCTCCGGCTTCACGAAAGGTGCGGCATTTTCGATCCCTTTGGGAAATCATCGAATCCTTCGGCTACTTGGGGACCTACACTGACGAGTTTCTTCACGCTGGGGAATCCGGCATGGCAGCTACAATATGATCCGTGATAACCGATTCTCCTGCACAAACAATCATTTTGATGTCCGCAGCGTTACAGCGGTACACGATATCTTTCTTTGTCAGCAAGTGAGTGGCGGGAATGACGACGGCACCGAGTTTATGTAAAAGCTATGGTGCTGTACCAGAATTCAAAGCGGCGTTTCAATATCAACATTACCATGTCACCATGGCCGATGCCGAGGCTTTGGAAATACGAGGCGGTCATGTCCGTATAACGTTTCATGTCGGCAAACGTAAATTGCCGGTGTTCACCCTTATCATTAGTCCATAACAATGCAGGTTTGTCAGGTTGTTCGGCAGCCCAGGCGTCTACTACATCGTATCCGAAGTTGAAGTTTTTTCCGGTACGTTTATTTTAAAGTTTTTGATAAAGTCCTCTTGTGTAGTGAAAGAGGTTTGTGATAAAAAATCTTTTCTACCATAATTATAGGAATTAAGAATGAGAGATTCCCTTCATTCTCCATTTAGTTGTTACATACGATAATTGCCAGGAATCGTACCGTTTTCCATCCAGTGCTTTCATGCCATGCGGCAATTTTGAATTGAAGTACAGGCTGTCTCCTTCGTTTAGTATAAGCTCTTTGCCATCGATGTTGACCATCATGCGCCCTTCGAGCACAAGACTGAATTCTTGTCCGGCGTGGCTGTTGTAATGTATCGGTTCATCGTCCGGTTTAGGTTCAACGGTTACAATGAACGGGTCTACGCTACGGTTCATGAAACCAGAAGCGAGGGCTTGATATTTGTAGGCCTTGGTACGTTCGATGCTGACACCTTTTCCGCACGAGTCAGGAAGTAGCTGCTCATTTTAGGTTCTTCACCAAACATCAGTGCGTCCAATGAAACTCCGTATCTGCGTGCAATCTTTGCAGCATGCTTACGGAGATGTCGAATTCTCCCGTTTCGGCAAGACGGTAGTCGTAAGGAGATGTCACATTCACGGGCAATGTCTTCAGCGGTCAGCTCCAGTACATCACGAAGCCCGCGAAGGCGTTCTGCTATTTGCTTAATCTGTTCGTCCATGTGGTTGTTTATTTAATGAATTAATTGTTAGTCTTATTGCTTACTTGCTTTGATAGCATTGATGATGGCGGATGTATAACCGTCATGTTCCAGTTCATTGATACCTTTGATGGTAATACCGCCGGGGGTACATACTTTATCGATTTCTACGCTGGGATGCGTATCATTATTCAGTATCAGTTCGGCTGCTCCCTTTACCGATTGAGCCACCATTCTCATAGCATCTTTGGGATAAACCCCCATTTCTATACCGGCTTGCATGGCAGCCTGGATGTATTTCAACACATAAGCGATTCCGCAGGAAGCCATGGAAGTGCAGGCTGCGAATTTTTCTTCGGGGATCAGCATGGCAAGTCCCATCTGATTGAAAATATCCAGCATCAGTTGTTCTTGTTCTTTGGTCGCATTACGACTGGCAATCAGTGTCATACTTTCCATCTCGCTGATGGCGGTGTTAGGAATAATGCGGAACATGGTCATTTCGGTTCGGGTACGTAGTGAGCCAGTTCTTCAAAGTTGATGCCTGCAGCAACAGAAATGATAATTTGTTTACTCTTCAGTTTCAGTTCGCGCAGCACACCTTGATAAGCCACGGTTTCACAGCGAGTATGATGAATTCGGCGCCGATGATGGCTTCCTGATTGTCATGGGTGATTTGTAAAGCAGGAAACTCTGCTTGTAGTTCATCCAACTTTCCTTGTGAGGGATTAGAAACTATGATATCGAGGCGGGGGATAATACTTCCCTTTGCCAATCCACGGGCTATAGAGCCGCCCATGTTTCCTGCTCCGATAATTGCTGTTCTCATATCATTCTGTTATTAAAAGGGTTGTCGATGGGCAAAGGTAGATATTTTTTAGTCGATATATGAAACAGTTTAAACGTTTTTTGCTGATTACTCTGCAAAATGCAAGCTTTATTTGTTTAATATAGAAGATAATGAGTATATTTGTTCAACTAAAGATGATAGATTATGTCTGAAAAAGAAATGAATTCCTATCGTTTGACGAATATGGAAGAACCTACTGATGAGATGCTATCTCTGTTAATGAAGGAAGTGGCTGAAGAAGCAAAATGTAGGTCGGAAGAGGCTCATCGGAAATTTTTCACAGAGCTCCGTACGGCTGCTCGAATGCAACGAAGGAGATTGTTCATAAGCAACAGCGAATGGAGAATTTAGGGAAATGTAAAACTGATGCTGATAATGAATAAATGATAATTTGTTTGCTTTTCAGTTTCAGTTCGCGTAGCGCACCTTTGATAAGCTACGATTTCACGGTAAGTATGATGAATTCGGCACCGCTGATGTCTTTTTGATTGTCATAGGTGTAACATAATATCCTCTGTTTCATACAAGATTATCCCATTCTCATC
>VOFC01005454.1_pt1 | contig 22336 bp, 35 predicted proteins | sample 5384161 | NCBI WGS metagenome assembly VOFC01 (sample SAMN12384722, study PRJNA508395) | human gut metagenome | isolation source: healthy gut B | host: Homo sapiens | reverse complement strand
TTGAGCACCAACGGCTGTGCGTTTTCTCTGGTCGACGCACCGGCTGTCGAATAGCGCACATGCCCCACGCCGATATCCCCGTGCATGGGCTCTAAATTCTCCTCGGTAAAAACCTCATTGACCAGTCCCATTCCCTTGTAGGAGGTCACTTTCCCTTTCGGACCGTTCGTCTCGCTGACTGCAATACCGCAGCTCTCCTGTCCGCGGTGCTAGCAATGCAAACAGTCCGTAATATATTGTGGATGCCATCTCCCCGTCAAAATCGTACATTCCGAAGACGCCGCACTCCTCATGCAGTTCATCCCCCACCGGCTGATTTTTATGATTCTATTATCGCTCATTGATTTTTTCTTCTTTCCAATCTGTTCTGTCCTTCAAAGCCGTCAAAGGCTTCGGTAATCATTTCGTATGCTTCCTTATATTTTGCGATCGTCTGTCAATCACATCCTGGGGAAGCAGGCACCACTGTCCGGATTTGCCTTTAACCAGTCTCTGACAAACTGCTTGTCAAAGGAAGGCTGACCTTTTCGGCTTCATATCCCTCTAACGGCCAGAATCTGGAACTGTCCGGTGTCAGCATCGTCACCAGAACAACGTTGCCGTTCTCATCAGACCGAACTCGAATTTTGTATCTGCGATAATGATGCCCTTGCTCAGTCTGCGCAGATGAAGAGAACTCCGTCAACATCCTTTACTGCATCTACAGCCTTTCCAACAAGCTCATCAACCTTCTCTACAGCCTTGATTGCAGCTGGAATAACGCCTGTATGTCCAACCATATCAGGATTAGCGAAGTTGATAATAATAACATCATATTTGTCAGACTTTATAGCCTCAACTAAGTCCATACCTACTTCCGGAGCACTCATCTCTGGCTTTAAGTCATATGTTGCAACATCCTTAGGTGAGTTAACAAGTAATCTGAACTCATCAACATTAGGATCTTCAACACCGCCATTAAAGAAGAATGTAACATGTGCATATTTCTCTGTCTCAGCAAGTCTTAACTGCTTCTTTCCATGCCAGTCCGCTGGCATTTCCCTTTACAAAACGGATATTCCCTCATCAGTGCGTCGATATTTGGCTTCTTCGCCTGTGCAACGGCATTTCCTTCCGTCTTATCGTTTAATCCGAATCCATCCAGGATCATCAGTACTGTTGTTTTTTACTCATTGTTCTTCCCTCTCTCTTTATTTTTCGGTTGCCAACAATGTCGATGGCATACCCATCATTATCTGTCGTGCCGCGGATCTTCGTCTTGCTTGTATCCGAATCGTACACGATTACCTGCGAAGGTAATCCCCCGCTGTTTATCATAAACATTACCGTCCGCATCCATTCCGATGTCATCGGAAATTGCAGCCAGGTAATGATAAAACCCGTCTTTATCATCCTGCTCTGTCAGAATGCTTGTAACTAGTCCCTTCTGTATACACGGGACATAGGAAAGTGTCACCGCGCCGTCCTCTGTGATCGTAATCTTGGCAAGCGTTGTATACAGCGTCCCGGTGGAAAACCAGAAATTTCCGAGACTGTACGCAACCGGCACACCATCGGTAAAACCACATCCCTGCAGCCGGTGCGGATGTCCGCCGATCACCGCGTCTGCGCCTGCCTCCGCATATAGCTCCGCCAGAAGACGCTGGGATTTTTCTTCGTGCAGACTGCCTTCCGTTCCCCAGTGCACTTCCACAATCACATAATCACTTGTGGCGTCCGCTTCCCGGATCACCTCCAGAAATGCGGCAGGATTCAAGGTTTTTAATACTCCCGGTTCCGTCTCCGTCGCCTCTTTTGTATACTTGGTCGCCCGCTCAATCTGTGTGGCGGAAACAATGGCAATCTTTCTGCCTCCGATCACAAAAGAGAGGATCTTGGATGCCTCTTTTCGATTCTCGCCCGCCCCCGTATAAGGGATGTCCGCTTTCCGCAGACAGTCTAAGGTCGACAGCAGTCCTTCTTCCCCGTAATCATACACATGATTGTTGGCAAGCGTCACAGCATCCGTTCCAAAAACAGAGAGGAGTTCTACATCCTCCGGATCTGCCCGAAAGGTATATGCCTTCCCGGGAACCGCCTCCACGCTCCCGCTCTCTGCGTAGGTGAACTCATTGTTCATCACCATCACATCCACGTTCTGCATCTCCGAGAGCAAATCCTCCGAAAAGCAGTCATAGATGCCATTCGTCTGCCGGTTCATATACTCCATCGTATACCAGTCGTCGGCAAAATTGATGTCGCCCGCAAACGCCGAGCACGATCTTTCCATCCTCTCCGGCCTCTTTCCAGTATACATTTTGCAGCCGGTACTGCTGAAAACCACTGTCCCTGCAATACATCAACCACAGTACATGGATGGAGCTGCCGGTAATGTCATACCAGACTTCCGGATCCTCCGTTCCATCCAGAACGGCGCTCGCGATCCGCACCACCTTTCATCTCCGTATCTGGCAGCCAGCCACATCAAAAACGAATCATCAACTGCATATCCTGCGATAAATTTCTTCGTCGCACCTTGTAAAGATCCGCCGTACTGGATACGAACTGAATCTGTACCTGATCATAGATCCTCAGCTACGCACTCACGGATTGCACCGCAGACCTCCTGAGCCTGTCAGAAGTAGCTGTCTTTCCTGTTCCGATTGCCCAGATTGGCTCGTAAGCGATTACCATGTTTGCAACATCTGATGCAGCAACACCTGCGAGATCTGATTTAATCTGAAGTCTGATCCAGTCAAGTGTAACACCGCTCTCTCTCTGCTCAAGTGTCTCACCACAGCAAAGGATTGGGGTAAGTCCAGCCTCGATAGCCTTCTTTACCTTCTTTGTTGAGAAGTGCGTCATCCTCTTTGAAGTAATCTCTTCTCTCTGAATGTCCGATGATAACATACTTAACACCTGCATCAAGAAGCATCTCTGCTGAGATTTCTCCTGTGTAAGCACCCTTCTCCTCGAAGTACATATTCTCTGCTCCAACAGCAACATTTGTACCCTTTAATGCTTCTACAACAGGTACGATGTCGATTGCAGGTACACAGTAAACAACTTCAACATCATGTTCATCTTCCAGTTGCCGGCTACAATTTTCTTTCTTGCCATTTTATATCTCCTTGTATTTGTATACAAATATTTTTTGCCTGCGGCTCGATTTCATTAAGCTGCTTTCGGCTTATTTATCATCAGCACAAGCTACGCCCAGGAAGCTCCTTGCCCTCAAGGAATTCAAGGGAAGCTCCACCACCTGTTGAAATATGGCTCATCTTGTCTCCAAGTCCCATCTGGTTAACAGCTGCTGCTGAATCTCCACCACCAATGATTGTGATAGCATCTGATTTAGCAAGTGCCTCTGCTACTGCAAGTGTACCTGCTGCAAGTGTTGGGTTCTCAAATACACCCATTGGTCCGTTCCATACAACAGTCTTAGCTGATGCAACAGCGTCAGCGAAAAAGCTCACGTGTCTTAGGTCCGATATCACAGCCCTCACGGTCTGCAGGCATCTTGTCATAATCATATGTCTCTGTATCTACAGGAGCATCGATTGGGTTAGGGAAATCCTTGATTGTAACAGCATCAACAGGAAGAAGGATCTTCTTACCAAGTTTTTCTGCTTTTGCAAGCATCTGGTTACAGTAATCAATCTTTGTCTCATCAAGCATTGAGATACCAATCTCATAGCCCTGGGCTTTAAGGAATGTGTATGCCATTCCACCACCGATGATAAGTGTATCAGCCTTCTCGAGGAGGTTGTCGATAACATTGAGCTTGTCAGCTACTTTAGCACCACCAAGAATAGCTACGAAAGGACGTACAGGATTCTCTACTGCCTTGCCAAGGAAGTCAATTTCCTTCTGCATAAGGTATCCAACAACATTCTCTCCACCCTTAGCTGTGATGAACTTTGTAACACCTGCTACAGAAGCATGTGCTCTATGAGCAGAACCGAAAGCGTCACATACATATACATCAGCAAGGTCAGCAAGCTCTTTTGCGAATGCTTCGCCGGCTTCCTGTGGCTTTGTTTCTTCTTTTCCACGGAAACGTGTATTCTGCAGAAGAACTACATCTCCCTCTTTCATCTCTGAAACAGCCTTTGTTGCAGCCTCACCTGTTACGTTGTAGTCAGCTACAAATGTAACCTTCTGTCCAAGCTTAGCCTCAAGAGCTGCAGCTACAGGAGCAAGTGACTCACCCTCGTTTGGTCCGTTTTTAACTTTTCCAAGGTGTGAGCAAAGGATAACCTTTCCACCGTCCTTGATTAATTTCTGGATTGTTGGAAGAGCTCCGTTGATACGGTTCTCATCTGTGATTTTTCCGTCCTTAAGTGGCACGTTGAAGTCACATCTAACGAGAACTCTCTTGCCTTTTACGTTGATATCATCAATTGATTTCTTGTTTAATGACATAATATGTCCTCCCTTATTTCAAGGCATAAGCCATGTGGCCACGCCATATTGTACATATTAAAAAAATATAATTAATTCTACAATTCACAGATATTCAAAAGAAATAGCCATGCTTTAAAAAGAGGCGCGGTTCAATTAAGACCGCGCCCCTTGAGTAGTCTTGAGATATACTGTTCTTGTCAGTACACGAATTAAGCTAACTCTGAGAAGTACTTGATTGTACGAACCATCTGAGATACATAGGAGTTCTCATTATCATACCAAGAAACAACCTGTACCTCGTACAGATCATCAGAAACCTGGTTAACCATTGTCTGTGTAGCATCGAATAATGAACCATATCTCATTCCTACGATATCTGAAGATACGATCTCATCCTCGTTGTAACCGAATGACTCGTTAGCTGCTGCTTTCATAGCTGCATTGATATCCTCTTTTGTAACACCAGCTTTTTTAACAACTGCTGTAAGGATTGTTGTAGAACCTGTAGGGGTCGGAACACGCTGAGCAGATCCGATTAACTTTCCGTTTAACTCTGGGATTACAAGACCGATAGCCTTAGCTGCTCCTGTTGAGTTAGGAACGATATTAACTGCTGCTGCACGTGAACGACGAAGGTCTCCCTTTCTCTGTGGTCCGTCAAGAGTCATCTGATCTCCTGTGTAAGCATGGATGGTTACCATGATACCGGACTGGATCGGAGCGTATTTGTTAAGAGCATCTGCCATCGGTGCCAAGCAGTTTGTTGTACAAGAAGCTGCTGAGATGATTGTATCAGAAGCCTTAAGTGTCTCATGGTTTGTATTGTAAACGATTGTAGGAAGGTCATTTCCTGCTGGTGCAGAGATAACTACCTTACGAGCTCCAGCATTGATATGAGCCTGAGCCTTCTCTTTTTTGATGTATAGAATCCAGAGCACTCAAGTACAACGTCAACCTTTAACTCTCCCCATGGGCAATTGTTTGCATCTGGGAATGCGTAAATTTTGATTTCCTTACCACAAACTGTGATAGAATCATCGCTTGCAGAAACCTCATCTGCATGCTCGTATTTACCCTGTGATGAATCATACTTTAATATTTTTGGGCTTGTTAAGTCGTTGATAGCTACTACCTCGTATCCCTCAGCTCCAAACATCTGTCTGAAAGCACCCGTTTCCCCGCCGGACACAAACCCTGCTGCGCCGGGATATCCGCCAGCTTGAATGTACCTCCGGCAGTCAGGGGGCTCCGGACGCTCACCCTGCACACGGATAACCGCAGATATGTGATCCGCGAGAAACAGTTCCGCGTAGGGTTCCCGGAATTTTTCAACGAACTGATCCATTAAACTCACACAGAAAGGAAGATCTCTATGTTATGGGATACACATATGCACAGCCAATATTCCGGTGACAGCGACGCCCCGCAGGGAGGACATGATCCGCGCTGCAATCAGGGCAAAAGCTCCCCGGCATCTGTTTTACGGATCATCTGGACATCGACTATCCGGACAACCCGGAAGCGTTCCTGTTAGACCTGCCGAACTACACGTCATCCGTTTTCGCCATGCAGGAACAGTACCGGGATCAGATCAGCGTGCGCTACGGCATCGAGCTGGGGCTCCAGCCGCATCTGGCAGCGCTGCATGCCGATATTCTCTCGCAGTATGACTTCGACTTTGTCATCGGTTCCTCCCATGTGGTACACGGCTATGATCCGTATTTTCCGCCATTCTGGAAGACGCACACCGAGGAGGAAGGATACCGCGAATACTTTGAGTCCATCCTGGAAAACATCCGGGCATTTGATGACTTTGACGTCTACGGTCACATCGACTATGTCGTGCGCTACGGTCCGACGCGCAACGAGAATTATACCTACGCCAGATACAGCGACGTGATCGACGAGATTCTAAGACTTCTGATTGAAAAAAGGGAAAGGCATCGAGATCAATACCGGCGGCTTCAAATACGGACTGGGACATCCGAACCCCTGCGAGGAGATCCTCGCGCGCTACCGTGAGCTTGGCGGTGAGATCATCACGGTCGGCGCGGACGCCCATGCCCCGGAACATGTCGGCTTTGCCTTTGAGAAAGTGCCTCAGATTTTAAAGGACGCCGGTTTTATTTACTACACGGTCTTCCGGAAACGCAAGCCGGAATTCATAAAAATTGAGGACTGACCGCCGCATCCGGCGCTCCAGTCCTCATTCTCACTGACATTTTATACGTTGATGTCCTGTTTTTATTTACGCATCTCTTCTGCGGCGCGCTCTATGTAAAAATCAAGCAGTTCATAGATCCAGTCTTTCAGATTGGAAAACACAAATCCCGTACGCCCGGCGCGCTCTGTATTGATGCTGTAGCCGGGCGTCCCATTATATGGCGCCGGATCGCCGGTCTCATCAAGAAACGCCTCTTTTCCGGTGCGTCTGTACACGTAAGTCAGGATCTCCCGCGGCGAGATGGTCCCGCGGCTCGCTCCGTTGACGGCACCCTGGATCTCATCCCGCCGAGATGCGCCAGAAGGCGCCCCGCATCGTCCACGCTGATAAAGCTCATCTGTGCGTCCATATTATCAATATACATCGGTTTCTGCCGCACCACATGTTCCACATAAAAAGTACAGCCGGTCCGTGTAGTCATCCCTGCCGATGACGTAGGGGAATCTCACAAAAGCCGCATTTTTCATCGGATACTGCTGCACGAGCGCACATTCCGCACTTTTCTTCAATACGTCATACGATCCGCTGTAATCCGTATACCAGACCAGTCTGTCATGTTCCGGCTCATAGTCCGTCTCCACGGTCTGAAAATGCAGATCATACACGGATGCCGAGGACACCATCACATACCTTTCTGCAGGGCACCGCCTCCAGCACGGTGCGCACATCCCCGCACAGTAAGCCAGATCGTCGTAGAAAACGTCATAATATTTATGGGCAAACACCTGCTCTATCTGCCGGACATCCGTCCGGTCGACGATCAGACGTCTGACTCTGTCTCCAAAATCATCCGGCGTCCGGCCGCGTGTTGCGATCGTCACCTCATGTCCCCGGTGCAAAAAGTTCCCACCAGATGTTTTCCGAAAAATCCCGTTCCGCCCAGCACTAAAATATTCATACGTTTCTCCATCTTTCTTCTTCCCGTTTTCCGTTCCCTTTCGCACTATTATACTCATTTTGCGTTGTTTTATCAACAATCCCCCAAGAACCGAACGGCAAAAGACCCCGCAGAAAGGTTTTTCTCCTCGCTGCAGGGTCTCTTTTACTTCCCGTTATTTTTTCTTTTACTTAAAATATTCCACGCCGGACTCAAACAGTCTCAAATCCTGCTCACCGTAAATATTCATCGCCACACTCCGGTCACGACGCTCCGAATGTGCCATCTTGCCGAGCACTCTTCCGTCCGGGCTTGTGATTCCCTCGATTGCCATGTAGGAGCCGTTGACATTCCACTCCTCATCCATGGTCGGAACACCCGCCTCGTTGACATACTGTGTTGCCACCTGACCGTTTGCAAACAGCTCCTCCAGCCATTCCTTCGAGCGACAAAACGTCCCTCGCCGTGGGAAGCCGGATTGCAATATACCTCGCCGGTCTTTGCCTGTGCCAGCCACGGGGACTTGTTCGTCACAACCTTCGTGTATACCATCTTGCTGATATGACGGCCGATCGTATTGTAGGTTAATGTCGGTGAATCTGCGGTCTGCGGACGGATCTCTCCGTACGGTACCAGCCCCAGCTTAATCAGTGCCTGGAAACCGTTGCAGATGCCGAGCGCCAGTCCGTCGCGCTCGTTCAAAAGCTTCATGACCGCCTCTGTCATCTTCGCATTGCGGAACGCGGTCGCAAAGAACTTCGCGGAGCCCTCCGGCTCATCTCCCGCGGAGAATCCGCCCGGGAACATGATAATCTGTGCCTGATCGATCGCCTTTGTGAACTCCTCAACCGAATCGCGGATGTCCTCTGCATTCAGGTTCTTGAATACCTTTACGATCGTGTCCGCACCTGCGCGCTCAAATGCTCTCGCACTGTCGTACTCGCAGTTCGTTCCCGGAAATACCGGTATAAACACGGTCGGTTTTGCCACCTTGTGTTTGCAGACATAGATACTGTCTGCCTGATAGATGCCGGTGTCAAGTTCGTCCTTATTATCTGTCACGCGGGTCGGGAATACTTTCTCCAGCGTGCCGCTCCACGCCGCGATCGCCTCGTCGAGTGCAAGCTTCATGCCGCCGTAGCAGAAGCTCTGTTCCTCATTTACCCAGCCGACAAGCTCCTCATTTCCGGAAAGTCCCGCTGCCTTTAATGTCTCCTGACAATACCAACCTTCTCCACTGGAACCTCCGCCACGATATTACCAAATCCCGGTGCAAACAGTGTCTCTTCCGACACTTCCTTCTCAATCGTCATACCAAGCTTATTGCCAAATGCCATCTTGCTGACTGCCGCCGCAAAGTCCTTTTCCATCCAGCGCATAGGCGGATACGACCGCACCCTTTCCGATCAGCTCATGCAGCACCGCATAGAGCTTCATTACCTGCGCATAGACCGGAAGATCATAAGAATCCTCTCGATGGAGAAAAGTACCAGCTGATTTCCCACTGCCTTAAGCTCCGGCGTGATGATGTCGCCCTCTTTTGCCACATCCACGGCAAAGGATACCAGTGTCGGCGGTACGTCGATCTCGTTGAAGCTTCCGGACATGGAATCCTTTCCTCCGATGGACGGCAGCCCGAAGCCGATCTGTGCATTGTACGCGCCAAGCAGAGCAGCAAACGGCTGACTCCAGCGCTTCGGCTCCTCGCTCATCCTGCGGAAATACTCCTGGAAGGTAAAGCGCACCTTGCTGTAATCGCCGCCGGCAGCCACGATTCTCGACAGAGACTCAAGCACTGCATACACCGCACCGTGATACGGGCTCCAGGAAGACAGATACGGATCGAAGCCGTACGCCATCATCGTGACTGCATCGGATTTGCCGGTCATCACCGGAATCTTTGCCACCATGGACTGTGTCTCGGTCAGCTGATATTTCCCGCCGAACGGCATGTATACGCTTCCCGCTCCGATGGAACCGTCGAACATCTCCACCAGTCCCTTCTGAGAACACACATTCAAGTCAGCAAGTTCTGCGAGCCATGCTTTCTTCATATCGCCTGCTGCTAACGCCTCGGAAACCGCCGGTGTATCGATCTTATTCAGATAATTTTCCTTCGGGTCCGGCATATCCACTGCCACATTGGTCTCCTGATGTGCACCGTTGGTATCCAGGAATGCACGGGATAAGTTTACGACTTCCTTTCCTCTCCACGTGAGTACCAGTCTCGGCTCCTCGGTCACAACCGCAACCTCGACAGCTTCCAGATTCTCCTCCTTCGCAAATGCAAGGAACTTCTGTACATCCTCCGGTGCCACTACGACCGCCATACGTTCCTGGGACTCTGAGATTGCAAGTTCGGTTCCATCAAGTCCCGCATATTTCTTCGGCACCTTATCCAGCTGCACGCGCAGTCCGTCTGCCAGCTCTCCGATGGCAACCGATACACCGCCTGCACCGAAGTCATTACACTTCTTGATGATATGCGCCACTTCCTCGCGGCGGAATAATCTCTGGATCTTGCGCTCTGTCGGAGCATTACCTTTCTGTACTTCTGCACCGCAGACAGAAGTGGACTGTGTATTATGTGCCTTGGATGAACCTGTTGCACCACCGATACCGTCACGTCCGGTACGACCGCCAAGCAGAATGATGATGTCTCCCGGATCGGAGGTCAGTCTCTGCACCGCACGTCTCGGAGCCGCACCGAGCACTGCACCGATCTCCATGCGCTTCGCCACATAATTCGGATGGTATACCTCCTTGACATAACCGGTTGCCAGACCGATCTGGTTACCATAAGAACTGTAACCGTGTGCCGCCTCGCGCACCAGCTTCTTCTGCGGAAGCTTGCCCGGGATCGTGTCTTTCACAGAAACCGTCGGATCTGCCGCACCGGTCACACGCATTGCCTGATATACATAAGTACGTCCAGAAAGCGGGTCACGGATAGCGCCGCCAAGACAGGTTGCTGCACCACCGAAAGGCTCAATCTCCGTCGGGTGGTTATGCGTCTCATTTTTAAAATTGACAAGCCACTCCTCCGTCACACCGTCTACCTCAACCGGCACAACGATCGAGCAGGCATTGATCTCATCGGATTCCTCCTGATCCATCAGCTTGCCTTCTTTTTTTGAGGCGCTTCATCGCCATTAAGGCAATGTCCATCAGGCACACGAATTTGTCTGAACGTCCTGCGTAAAGATTCTTATGGGTGGCAAGGTAATCCTGATAGGTCTCTTCCATCGGCGCACGGTAATAGCCGTCGTCAAAACTTACGTCCTTAAGTTCTGTGGAAAACGTAGTATGACGGCAGTGATCAGACCAGTATGTGTCCAGTACGCGGATCTCCGTCATGGACGGGTCGCGCTTCTCCTCATTTTTAAAATAATTCTGAATATGTAAAAAGTCCTTGAATGTCATCGCCAGACCGAGGGAATCATAAAGTTCCTTCAGTTCTGCCTCAGGCATCGCAGAAAATCCGTCGAAAATCTTTACATCCTCTGGCTCCGGGAACGACTGCACCAGCGTCTGCGGCTTTCAAGACCGGTCTCCCTGGAATCAACCGGGTTGATGCAGTGCTTTTTGATCGCCTCAAACTCTGTATCAGCTGATCTCTCCCTCGATCACATAAGTCACAGCCGTGCGGATCAGCGGCTCCTCGTTCTCATTTAACAGCTTCACACACTGCTCGGCAGAATCCGCTCTCTGGTCAAACTGTCCCGGCAGGAATTCTACGGAAAAAGTTCTCGCGCCATTTAACTCAAAATTTTCCTCGTACACATCGTCCACCGGCGGCTCGGAAAAAACGGTAACCAGAGCCTTGCGGTAGGTTTCCTCCGATATACATGCTCCATATCGTAACGGATCAGCTCACGCACTCCCTTCACGTCACTGATACCGAGATAATTTCTGATCTCTGCTTCCAGCTCTTTGCTCTTGACAGCAAATGCCGGTTTTTCTCCACATATACGCGTCTTACGTTGCTCATATTTTCCCTCCATCTGCGCACGCCATCGGCGAAACTACTGATCGTTTGTATTTCTATCTTATCCTACTTTCTATATGAGTATAGCATATGCGAACAAATAAGCATAATTAATATATTTAATCTCTTCTATTATTATGGTTAATATATCACATAAGATTTATTTGACAGTTTTATAAGCAGGTCTTATAATTATAGTTAACACGCTTGCTCATTAAAACGGTTCGAGCATTATAAATTACAGAAACGAGGAACCATGGATATCAATTACGAATTATATAAAGTTTTTTATTATGTTGCAACCTCCCTCAGCTTTTTCCGAGGCAAGCAAGCAGCTTTTTATTTCCCAGTCCGCGGTCAGCCAGTCAATCAAGACGCTGGAGAAAAAGCTGGAGCAGCCGCTTTTTATCCGGAGTACCAAAAAAGTACAGCTGACTCCGGCAGGAAAGATTCTGCTCAAGCATATTGAACCTGCCATGAATTTAATCCGGCGCGGTGAGAGCCAGCTGTTAGATTCCGGCAGCTCGGTCTGGGGCAGCTCCACATCGGCGCGAGCGACACCATCTGCCGCTATTTTCTCGTGCCGTATTTAAAGCAGTTCCACAAGAAGTTCCCGAATGTCCCGATCAAGGTGACAAACTCAACCTCCTCAGCTGTGTGGAGCTGTTGAACAGGGAAAAGTCGATCTGATTGTGACCAATTTTCCCAACTCTAATTTAAACCAGTCCTACATCCGCAAGACTGTGTGCAGCTTTCACGACGTCTTTATCGCCAACCCTGCCTATTTTAATCTGAAGCAGCAGGAGATTGCCTTAGAGGATCTGCAGCAGTACCCGATCCTGATGCTCGACCGCAAGAGCACCACCAGCGAATTTTTGCATAACCTCTTTCTGCAGCACCAGCTTGAACTGATGCCGCAGATCGAGCTGAGCAGCAACGATCTTCTGATTGATCTGGCACGTATCGGCCTGGGAATCGCGTTTATCCCGGATTACTGCCTAAACCGCGAGTCCAAAGAGCTCTTTATCGTAAAGATCAAGGAAAAGCTCCCGGCACGCCAGATGGTCACCGCAGTCAACCCGACGCTTCCAATCGCGCAGTCCACGGAAGAATTCTTAAAACTCCTGCCGTCTCTCCCAGAACTCGGCTAACATCTGCTCCACTTCATTTACATTACATATCCGGCGCTGTTCCCATTCTCTTGGGAACAGCCCTCTGTAATCACTCTTTAAAAACCGCTCGTCCAACAGTTCAATCACTCCCACATCCTCTGTCGTCCGTATCACGCGCCCGGCTGCCTGCAATACCTTGTTCATTCCCGGAAAGCGGTACGCATAGTCAAAGCCCGCCCCCGCTCTCTCATCATAATAACGCATTAAAATCTCGCGCTCATTGCTGATCTGCGGCAATCCGGTTCCCACGATCACCGCCCCGATGAGCTGTTCTTTTTCAGATCAATCCCTCTCCGAAAAATACCTCCGAGCACACAGAACGCCACCAGTGAACCGCCTCGCCGTTTCGATGCCTCACCGGAAAATGCCTGTAAGAAAGCCTCGCGCTCCGCCTCACGCATCCCGGTCTGCTGCATCATGCACCAAAGACACGGCTCTGCGTCTCCGGGATTTTCCCGCATCATTGGGATGCTCCGCAATTTCTGCCTCTTCGGGATGCTCCGCAATCTCTGCCTCTTCAGGGATGCTCCACAATCTCTGCATTCTCTGCTCCTTCCGGAAAATACTCCTGCGGACGCATTTCATCCGTCTCCCCGCCCTCTAAAAACACATCGTAGACTTCCCATCATCCGGTAGGACGGAAAGAACACCATATAGTTTCCCTGCTTCGCGCGCGCTGTTTTTTCTATATATAATGCAATCCGCTCATACTCTGCCCTGCCGCGCCTCGTGTACTTGCTGCTGACGTCATTTCCAAACAGCAGCAGGCGCTGTTCCTCGGAAAACGCCGTCTGCGCGTAGACCGCATAATTATCCCTGCGGGTGGACAGCAGGCTTTTTATAATACTGGATCGGAAGCAGTGTCGCCGAGAAAAAGATCGTCGCATTTCCCTTGTCTATGCGCTCCTGCAGATTGAGGGAGGGATCCACACAGTAAAACTTCAGCTTGAAGCGCCCGTCCTCCTCATGCTCTGAATACACGACATAATGCTCGTCGACCAGCTCGTAGATATTCATGAAATTGCGCAGGTTTAAGTAAAATTCATTTACTTCCCTGCGCTCCGGGAAATCGGGACTTTTCTGCAGATACTCATCCAGATCTGCCGCAAGGCGCGTCAGTGCAAAGATCAGCGTACCGATATTTTCATATACGACATAGTTTTCGCACTCACGCTTGTATCCCAGGAGGATGCGGTTGCATTTTCAGATGCCGGATCACACGTTCCCACATCTGTCATGCTCTTCCTGATAGGGTTTCAGCAGCTTTTTAGCTGCCAGAAAATCCTCCTTATAGATCGATGCGCTGTACATTTCCCGGCTCCGCTCCACAAGATTGTGCGCCTCATCCACCAGAAAAATGTAGTCCCCGCGCGTTCCTTCCGCAAAAAGCGTTTCAGATAGACATTCGGATCAAAGACGTAATTGTAATCCCCCCTATGATGTCGTCCGCCCAGGTCGCCGTATCCAGCGACATCTCAAACGGGCAGACCCGGTATTCCCTCGCCTGCTCTAAGATCACTTCCCTGGTAAAACATCCTCCTTCTGCAACAGGTTGTACACCGCATCGTTCACGCGGTCGTATGTCCCCTTCGCGTAAAGGGCAATGCACTGGGTTGCAGTCCATCTCCTCGCACAGACACAGCTTTTCCTTCGCCGTCAGCTGGATGATCTTCGCCTGATACCCCCTGGTGCGCAAAAGTTCAAACGCTTCCTTTGCCACCGTGCCCGTAATCGTCTTCGCCGCCAGATAAAAAATCTTGTCCCCTGAGTCCCTCACCGACCGCCTTCACCGCCGGAAAGACCGTCGAAATGGTCTTCCCTGACACCGGTGGGCGCCTGGATAAACAGATTCTTCCGGCGCGCAATCGTGCGGTATACGTCCGACGCCAGTTCTTTCTGTCCTTTCCGGTATGCATAGGGAAAACTCCAGCTTTTTGATGGAAGCCTGCCGCAGATTCTGCCAGGCGAACTGAAAAATCCGCCCACTTTTTATATTCGTCCGTCAGCCGGGTGAACCACTCCGCCAGCTCCGCAAACGAAAATGTTTCCCTAAAGTATTTCAGATTCCCCAGAAACGCCGTCTTTGTCAGTTCGATTGTATCCAGATTGCAGTAGGTCAGCTGCACGGAGATCTCTGCAAGATCATGCTGCAAGGCATAGATATAGGCATAACACATCGCCTGCGCGCGATGCACGCCCACGGGTTCATCCAGCGCATCCAGATTCATGTAGATCCCCTTGATCTCATCAATCGTCACATGCATGTCTTCCTCCACCGTAAGATAGTTGAAGTTATTCGAAAAAATCAAGCTGTCTCTCCCCGTCGCACGTAATCTCGATTCCGTCCGCCCGTCCCTCGATGGCAAGCGTGTAATCTCCCTCGCTAAGTTCGATCTTAAGCGGCACCTCCGCATGGTAATTCGCGCCTTTGCTCTTCTGAATGCGCTTATGGATACGGCTACCCTCCCACATGGCCTCCGGGGACGCAGTTCTCCCGTGGCGGTTATCAATGTCTCCCTCCCGCAGAATGAACTCCACCAGATTCCGCACCGAGATCTTTATGATTTTCTTTTTCGTCTTTTTCCTGTTGTGCATCCATACGGCAGCGCTCCCTACTTTCCGGTTTCTTATCATACAGTGTAACACAAAAACAGGGCTGCTGCACGAAGAGGTTTCTCTCCGGCAGCAGCCCTGTCTCCGTCTGTCTGACTAGCAGACTGCATATTTCTGTACCGTATTCTCAAACCCGGTGTTCTGTCCGCCGTATTTTACGGTCAGATCCTTGCTGAGTCCAAGATACAGCATTCCGAGCAGTGATTTTGCATCAATCACAGCTCTGTTATAACAAACATCGATATCAAAATCACATTTTCCGGCAGCTCTCACAAACTCCTTTACTTCCTCCGTGTCAGACAATCTGATTTTTTTCTCTCTATCATATTATTCATCCTTTCCTACTATAAACCAAACGTGTTTCTCTGATTTCCGCGCAATTATTGCATAATTTTTTTTCTTTGTCAAATTTGACGCAACCGGTAAACCACTTGAAAGTACGGGCAATCTGCTCATTTCTGTGCCCGATTTTGCCGTTTTTGCAATCTCTTTTTGCGATTTTCTCTCAAAAAAAGCAAACTGCATAATTATTCTTGTGCACACTTTCTCATTTCCCGCAAAGGTACGTTTCGTTTTTGTAATATTTTCACATATTTTTTCCCCAGAGAAAACTATTTTTCATCTCTCAGTTTCCTAAGATTCTGCTTGAGCGCCTCCACGGCGCGGTCGATCTCTTCCCTTGTCGTCTCTCCCGACAACGTCATACGCACGGTCCCGGTGCGTATTCGTCCGGCACGCCCAACGCCCCGATTACATAGGAGACCCGCTCCTCCCCGGTGTTGCAGGCGGAGCCGCCCGAGGCGCAGATTCCGTCCTCATACAGCAGAATGAGAAGTGATGCACCGTCCACGCCGGAAAAAGCTCATTCACATTCCCCGGCAGACGGTTCGTGGGATGCCCGTTCAGGCGGACCCCTTGATCTCATGCATGATCTTTTCAATCAGATAATTGCGTAGCATCATCTCCCTGCGGATTCTTCTGCGCATATTGCAGAATGCCAGTTCCACCGCCTTCCCCATCCCGACGATCCCTGGTACATTCTCCGTTCCCGCACGTTTTCCACGCTCCTGGCTGCCGCCGTGGATAAAGGACGGCATCGTAACCCCGTCCCGCACATACAAAAAATCCCACACCTTTCGGTCCGTGAAATTTGTGTGCACTCGCGCTAAGCAGATCGATGTGGTACTGCTGCATGGAGATCTGAATCTGGGCATATGCCTGCACCGCATCCGTATGAAACAGAATCTGATGGTCTCTTGCGAACCTTCCGATCTGCATGACCGGTTTTCGATCGTTCCGACCTCATTGTTTCCAAACATGACCGAGATCAGGATCGTATCCTCCCGGACAGCTTGCTCTAACTGTTCCAGCGAGATCATTCCGTTTTGATCGACGTCCAGATAATCACCTCGTAGCCCTGCTCCTCGAGATAATGGCAGGAGTTTAGGACCGCGTGATGTTCAATCCTGCTGGTAATGATATGACGACCGTATTTTCCATACGCTTCCGCCACCCCCTTATGACTGCCCAGTTGTCCGCCTCCGATCCGCCCGATGTAAAAATAGATTTCCGACGGTCTGGCATCCAGTGATGCTGCAATCACCTCTCTCGCATGGGCAATCGCCGCCTGCGCTTCCTCCCCGAACCGTAAGCCGTTGACGCATTGCCAAACTTTTCCACCAGATAAGGCTGCATAGCGGCTTCGGCCTCCTCCGCCATCCGCGTCGTTGCAGCATTATCCAGATAGACCACACCTGCTTTATATTCCTGATCGCACATTTTTCCCCCACACCTTACATATAATAAAAAGATTCCAATTCCCGGAGACACACTTGCCAACATTCATTTTCCCAGGAATTCCGTTTCTGGAAATTCTCTGAAAAATTCCCTGATCACCGGCACACTGCTGCTCACACCGCCGGTGTGCTCACACGGATTATCGGCTTCTTCTATAGAATATTCCTCTCAAGGCTGATTGGTGCAGAAGGTCTTGGGGATCTACCAGCTGCTGTCCCCGGTGATGGCGCTCGGTTTCGCCGTCACCGCCGCCGGAATTCAGACTGCGATCTCACGCTTCGTCTCCTCCGAGCTTGCGCAGAACAATCCCGCGGGTGCGAGGCTCTATTTTCGGATCGGTCTGCTGCTGTCTGCTGTTTTTATCTGCCGCGACCGGCTTTGTAATCTGAAATACGCAGACTTTATCGGTGTTTCCATGCTCGGGGATGTGCGGTGCATCCCGCTCCTAAGATCATCTCCTCTCCTTGTCCCTTGCTGTATCCACGCCTGCATCAACGGCTGCTACTATGGACAGAAAAAGACGGGCGTCCCCTCTCACACAGCTCACAGAGCAGATCGCCCGTGTCGGCACGGTCTGGCTGCTCTATCAGATCCATATGCGGGAGCAGACCGCCGTTCCGCTCTCCGTCACAATGTGGGGAGCTGTGATGGGCGAATGGCAAGCACGCTCGTCTCCGTCAGCGTCGCAAAACTTCCGGAGGGAACGGACACGGCGCTTTCCGTGAAATGCGGCACGCGCAATCTCCTTGCCATGGCGGTTCCGCTCACGGCAAACCGGGTTGTTTTAACGCTCTTTTCCAGTTTTGAAAACATCATGATTCCCAGCCGCCTGCGCCTGTTCGGTTACACGGCTTCCGAGGCGCTTGGCGTCTACGGCATCTTAACCGGCATGGCGATGTCCGTCATCATGTTTCCGTCCGTCATCACCAACTCCGTTTCGGTGCTTCTTATGCCCGCCATCTCAGAAGCCAAAGCCGGCGGAAACGATGCGCTCATACGGCGCGCGGTCTTAAAACCATCCGGGTCTGTCTTCTGTGGGGCTTTTTTTGTACAGCGGGTTTTCTTGCTACCGGTCACTTTATCGGGAATGTGCTTTTGGGAACGCGCTCGCCGGAACATTTATACGGACGCTCGGCTGGATCTGTCCTTTCCTGTACCTCGGCGTGACGCTGAGCAGTATTCTGCACGGGCTCGGCTACCCGGGCATCACTTTCGTGCTGAATCTGATTGCCTGCGGCATCCGCATCCTCTTTGTGCTGTTTGCCCTCCCCGTCTACGGCATCCGCGGCTATCTGTGGGACTTCATCAGTCGGCCGTCATGGCTCTCCTTCCATCGGAATTCTGCTGCGCCAGACACATCCCACTTCCCGCTCTGCATCCGCAAAAATAATATGCACTAAAAAATACCGGCAAGCCAGATTACGGTTTACCGGTATTTTTATTCTCATTAAAGTGCTAAATCTGATTTCAAATTATACTCTGGACAGATACTCACCTGTACGTGTATCGATCTTGATCACATCGCCCTGCTCTACGAACAGAGGTACATATACGGTAGCTCCTGTCTCAACGATCGCCGGCTTGGTTGCACCAGTAGCGGTATCACCCTTGAAGCCCGGCTCTGTCTCAGTGATCTCAAGCTCTACGAACAGAGGCGGCTCTACTGCGAATACGCTTCCGTTATGGGAGCACATCTTCACCATCTCGTTCTCCTTCACGAACTTCAGCGCATCGCCGATGTCATCTTTGGAGAGTGCGATCTGCTCATAAGTCTCTGCATCCATAAAGTTGTATAAGTCACCATCTGCATACAGATAAGTGTAATCTTTTCTGTCAATGCGGGCAGTCGGACATTTCTCTGTAGGACGGAATGTCTTCTCAACCACACCACCACTCTTAATATTCTTTAACTTAGTTCTTACAAATGCTGCACCTTTTCCTGGTTTCACATGCTGGAATTCGATAATCTGATAGATACTGTTTTCGTGTTCAATGGTAATACCATTTCTGAAATCGCCTGCTGAAATCATGTAAATTTCCTCCCTTAAAAATACGCTCGAGTTTTACTCTCTGATTTTTCTATTTTATAATAAACAGCGCTATATTTCAAGCTTTTTTTCATATACCGCACTGCGCCATGCGAATTTGCACGCTTTTTGCTCTGTTCCTGGCGCAATCTCCCCGGTATTATTAAGCGTTGCGCTTCTCAATCTCATGGATCATATCGATTCTGGTCTGGTGTCTTCCGCCCTGGAATTCTGCATCCAGATATGCCTTGACGATGTCTTTCGCAAGCTCTGTGCCGACGATTCTAGCACCGAATGCAATAATGTTGGCATTGTTGTGTTCTTTTACCAGCCGCGCAGTTGCTGTGTCGGAGCACACTGCTGCACGCACACCGTTGACTTTATTGGCTGCGATGGAGATTCCCACACCGGTTCCGCAGATCAGTACGCCGCAGTCAGCCTCGCCTGCCACAACTGCCCTGCCGACTTTCTCTCCGTATTCCGGATAATTGCAGCTTTGTCCGTTCCGTCGGTTCCAAAGTTGATAACCTCATGTCCCAGTTCCTTTAAATAGTCCATAATGACAAATTTTAACTCTGTTGCCGCGTGATCATTTCCGATTGCTATTTTTCATTTTTTTCCTCCATCCCGGGTTTTGGCACCCGTCCTTTTCATTGTCACATGCTGCCACTGTTTTCTGCAGCACAAACTGCTTCTTTTATCGCTTCTGCGCTACGCTCTGCTGCTTTTGGCATTTTCTCCGATAGAAAAACAGGACGATCTTTTCCAGATAGCGCTTTAAGACAATCTGGATCTCCTCCTTCGGATGGATCGGCTTTACCAGAATCGTGCGGATTCCCGTGCGGTTGGCGCCGTAGACATCCGTAAAAATCTGATCTCCCACAAACAATGTGTTTTTCTCATCCGTTCCCATCTGTTCCATCGCTTTTCTGTAATTCGCCGGATTCGGCTTTCCTGCCTTGTAGATATAATCAATGGAATTGTCTCAACTTTTTCATAAGTTGTGAAACGTTTTCCACAATCGTCACATAATCTTCTCCGGCGAATGGAGTTATTGTCATCTGCCGGTCTCGAATCAATTACTCTGGTATTTTCACTGCTGCAAAATGGGCACTTCATCTTTTTTCTCCTATTCTAAAAGCTACGCAAAACACGCTTTGTGAATTTTGCGTAAATAATACCGTTTTTCCATCACCAAACGTTCATAAAGAACTGCTGATATCAGCTTTTACAAATATTGGTCGTACTATTTTTAGTATAACTTTCTCGGATTCTTATGTCAACTAACTTTTCACATCTTCTACACAGACATCTACCAGAATAATATCCGGTCCAATCCGCACAACACGTTTCCATGGAATAATATATTCGCATGCCGGACAAAAAATGCAGAAGAATTTTCCCGGTGCAGCTACAACCAGTGCACAGATTCTTCCATTGCACTCATCCAGTTCCAAATCCACCACATTTCCCAGGCAGCAACAGTCTGCAATATTAATCACCTGCTTTTCACACAATTCACAATAGCGTATCATGTGCCTGCCCCACTGTGCCTTTTCTTCTATTTATACTATGCCGGATTTTTCAAAAGGTTCCTTATACGTTGAAACGGAATAAAATAATATCGCCATCCTGAACAACGTAATCTTTTCCTTCCAGTCTTACCAGTCCCTTTTCTTTTGCTGCTGTCATGCTTCCACACTCAATCAGATGGTCATAGGATACCACCTCTGCACGGATAAATCCACGCTCGAAGTCGGTATGAATCTTTCCTGCCGCCTGCGGTGCCTTGGTTCCCTTGGTAATAGTCCATGCTCTTGTCTCATCTTCTCCTGATGTAAGGTAGCTGATAAGTCCTAACAATTTATAACTTGCTGCAATCAGTTTCTCAAGTCCGGATTCTTTTAATCCAAGGTCCTCTAAGAACATTGCTTTTTCATCATCATCTAATTCCGCAATTTCCTGTTCAATCTGTGCACAGATAACAAATACTTCACTGTTTTCTGCGGCTGCCTGTTCTCTTACTCTTGCAACATGTGGATTGTTTGCGCCATCATCTGCAAGGTCATCCTCACTTACATTTGCTGCATAGATAACCGGTTTTGCAGTTAATAAATTATAAGATGCAAACCATGTTCTCCATGCATGAAAGAGCACCAACCATTTCTGATTGATGCTTTCAAATTATTTTGATTTTGTTAATCTGTTTAATTGCGTATCCACATCTCGTCCACCATACATAACACGGATAATCGTAACCACTTGTGTATCATCATCAGGGATATATAGAACAAGATAATTGTCTACCGGCACTACGCGCAACCCTCGGCTTTTCCATGGTTCCAATTCATATTGTCGATATCTCTTAGGCATATGATCAAGATCCATAATACATGCTTCAAGCCTATCAAGCTGACCACTTGCATTTTCTGGTGCCTGCAGTTCAAAAGCAATGTATTCGAAAATTCCACGAAGGTCTATCTCGGCCTGATCTGAAATCTCGATATCATAAATCATAAACTGTAATCCTTGCGGATATCAGCAAAAACAGATTTTGCTGATCTAGTACGACCAGCCTGCATATCCGCATATCCTTTCTCTAGTTCTGCATTCATCTGTGCTTCTGATAATGCACTAACGTCTACAGGACGAGCGGATGGCATTTTCACTTCAAAAGGAAGTCCTCTTTGAAGAATAATTTGTTTGTAAAACATATTTATTGCATTGGATGCAGGAATTCCTAATGCTGCTAGGGCGATCTGTTGACGAACTTTTACGGATTGGAATGTGAGGGAAATTTCGTGTATTGTGTTAAGCACCCTATATCCTGCAATCTCCCGCTCATTTCTTGTCTTTGGCATTGTCTTATCCAAAACAATCTTTTTCAAACATTCATCAGAAGTATAGATACCCTCAATTTTATTAGAACTCTCTGTACTTTGAATCTTAGCCACCTCAACAAGACTTTTCTAATACATGCATGGTGTTCCGGCAATTGCTTGTGTTCCCCTTGTATTCATGAATTGTTGGCCAACGTGACGATTTCTGGCGTAAGCATTTTTCCGACATTTTTCGTGTAATCAAATTGTCTCATTCTAATTGCCATTTTGAACTCAACTTCGTCATTTCATTCATTGCCAGCGCAATTGAAAAAGGACCAGCGAAAGGCGTCTAATCTATCACATCCTCGATTCTATTAAATGCTCTCAAATAAGAAAGAAAAAAGCCAAGCCTCATGCTCTGCTTAATCTC
>VOFC01006617.1_pt1 | contig 22347 bp, 37 predicted proteins | sample 5384161 | NCBI WGS metagenome assembly VOFC01 (sample SAMN12384722, study PRJNA508395) | human gut metagenome | isolation source: healthy gut B | host: Homo sapiens | reverse complement strand
TCCTATATCCTTCTACAAGATAATCATTTGACCAAACAGTTTTAGGCACCGTTTCTCTGATATAATTTGCGTAACTAGCGTCTAAGGCAAAACTATCATGTATATATGTGTTTTCCTGATTTTCCCCATCGACTTCATCTGAATGTCCTATCTTCCGGCATACGTCCTTGCCGGATGTTACGGTCATTTTTTCTTGCGATTCATTTGCCTTATGCTTTTTATGAGAAAACCCTATAGTTTTCATATAATCGCCTTTTGATGACCGTACAATGAAGATACGGTATTCTGACCAAAACCGATGTGCATACTTCTATTCCTCCAATCAGTTTATCTGAATTGTACCGTCTACTATCACAAACTGTACGTTTAACTCAGACATAATATCTTTGTGCTGTGTCCGGTTATATGCTAAAATTTCCCAGATATCGCTTGCGTAATCCTGATAGGTCAGATTCCCGCCCGATTTAACTGAATTTTCAACGCCTAATCCCATATTAACTCCTTTCCACGGTTCTTCTGTCAGTCAGAACAGTACCTGCTCTCTCCATCCGAAGCCCAAGCAGTAACCTTTAATTGATTTATTGATATAGAAATTGATACTATGCATATGTATCAAAACCTACCTTATTTCTAGTTGTCGCTTCTATAGCAATCATATTTTCTGTTTTTTATCTTCTTTTTTCTTTATCCTCTTTCATTCTCTCCAGCCATTTGTCAATTTCTGAATCCATTACCAGTCTCCAAAAATGCCTGAGTTTGTCATTTCGGTTCAAGTATTCGTAAGCTTAAACTCCACTTTGTTTTATAATAAAACTAATGTTGCGGCTAACGCTTTAAATACTAAAAAGCCAAAAACTGTGACAATACAAAAAGAATATGATGTTCAATACAAATATATAACAGCAATAGCAAAGATTATTCTTCAAGGTTGATGCTAACAATGTTTGATGATAGCGAATTAAATAATTACAAAGCCAAATACGGTAAATCTATTCCATATTTTACATTAGATGAGAATCCAATTATTCCAGGTGAAAAAATGTTGATGCAAGGTCTTATTCTATACTTGAAATAAAAAAATGTTGTTAAGGATAACTACTATTATAATCACTTTAATGCGTTCATTGATGATTTAGATAATCCTATGATTAAAAGTAGACTAGAATATGGCTCTTTACCTTCAAAAAAGTGATGAAATAACAATTTCATCATATATTGCTGATATGATTATTAACAGCGATAATACAATTGGCGAAAATGAAAATTCAATTAAGTCTAGGAGTGATTTGATTGGAAAAAAGATTAATGTTACTGGTTGCAAATATGAGCTTAGTATTGTTGGAATATTTAACTGTGATGATTTAATTGATAAAAAGTTTGAAAAACTAAAGAAAAGATTATATCGAAGAAAACGCATATTCTTTAAGATCAGAGTGGGCAAATGAGATTGACTGGACTATTTACAAAAGGTGTAGTTAATAAAGATTTTTATAAAATAAATAAAAAGTATAATATCGAAGAAAAAAGCGTAAACCTTTTTACAGAAGATAAATCTTTTTGAACATTTTTAATTTTATGAAATTTAAAAGAAGGTATTGATTATTATTCTTTAGATGGAACATTGCTTGATGCTTTACCAGATGAAAATATATAAATAATTTTATTGAAAGCAATCAAGATATTATCGATAAAAATGAAATTGTTGAATATAAAAACTACGTTGATTCACAAAATTCAAAAAAGATTTATATTACTATTACAATATAAATAAATGTGCTAATACTATTTTAAATAAATATGAAGGCTTTAATAAAATCAAATTTATTAATAACGGTGGAGATGAATACGATTTTGAAATAAAGGGATTTTCTAGCCAAGATTATGAAATCTTTGCCGATAATATAACGTTTTGATTCACTTGAAGAAACAAAAGCTTTATCGAGTATAAAACTAATTATAAACTCGATTCAAAAGCTAAATATTTAGGACTTATTATAGATACTTTTCTTATAATTATAGCGACTATAAAAAGCTAACTTCTGTTCATGAAAAAATAAATACTGATTATAGTTCACTTAGTGTGACTAGTTATATTATGAATGTTATAGATTCTGAAAGATTCATTTATAAATGAATGGAAAAAGTGTTTTTGTGGACATGGTGTTTTTTAGCCGTGTTTTTCTACTTTACTATTAAGCAATTTTATCTCACTTTCAATTTCTAATAAGAAAAAAAGGGAAATAGGTATATTACGAGGCAGTCGGTGCTAGAAAGGCGACGTTATTTAAAATATTTATAGCTAAGTCATTAACTATTGTTATAATATGCTCTATTTTAGCTCTTGTGGGGTTTTTTTGTTTGTTGCGCTTTAAAATAGTAGCGTATTAGAACAATTTAGTTTTATATTAGTAATAACATTCCCAACAATACTTCTAATTTTTATAATTGGAATACTTGTTGCAATATTTACTACATTGTTACCTGTTTTGAGAAAATAGCACGTAAAAAGCCAAATGGATACAATAAGATCAGTTTAAAGTAGGTATAAAAATTGAATATTTAATAATTTTATATTATGATTAATTAATATTAAAAAGGAGTTTATGTTATGGAAGAGTTGTTTATATACCATCAAGTGGCGTTTGTTCACGTGAAATGAAAATAAGTTATGATGGAGATGTGATTACAAATTTAGAAGTAATTGGTGGCTGTAACGGAAACTTAAAAAGGAATTTCTGCTTTAGTTAAAAGGAAAGAAAGATACCTGAAGTTATTACAACTTTAAAAGGAATTGATTGCCGTGGCCGTGGTACAAGCTGCCCTGATCAACTATCAAAAGCCTTAGAAGCCTTAGAGTTCAAAGAGCAGCTAAAATTAATTAATTTTCAGTTTAAACTTTATAACTTTGCTTCATACTTTTAATAGAAAGGAAACGAGGTTATGAAGAGTAAAAGGTCAGAAAGACAAAAGGCAAATTTAAAAATTGCTAATACTTTTTTTTGAAAATGGAATGGGATTTTAGTGTTATTGAAAAAAATTACTGATGTTACTCCATTAGAATTGTTAGGATCAAAAATTGATATTCAAAATAGAAGCAATGATAAATCTGATAAAAAATAGAAAAAATAATTGCTATACTTTTCTTAATTGAGACTTTAAAAAGCCATAGTAAACTAGCTCAAATAAGAAAAAGTTTTTTTTTATTGCTTTTTACATTAAAAATAAGCCATTTATGACTCTGCATTTTCTTTAGAAAAATATACAGAAAAAAACTTGTATTTATACGTTGACTTTAATATAATCTTGAAGCATAATAAGCAGGACTAAAAGTACTATAAATCCCCTCAAGATAAGGAGTAGTTATGAGTCAAAAAAATTATTATTTACATCTGAATCTGTTTCTGAAGGTCACCCAGACAAATTATGTGACCAAATTTCTGATGCTATCTTAGATTCTTGCCTTGCAAGTGATCCAAAAAGCCGTGTCGCTGTTGAAACCCTTGCAACAGAAGAAAAAAATTGTCATAGCTGGAGAAATTACATCAAATGCTAAACCAGATTATGAAAAGATAGCAAGAGATGTCTTAAGAAAAGTCGGTTACTTGACACCAGAAAGTGGTATAGGTGCTGATTCATGCACTATCGAAGTCCATATCAAGAATCAATCAAATGATATTGCTCGTGGCGTCGATAGCTCTTTTGACACGAAAGAAATTGGTGCTGGTGACCAAGGTATGATGTTCGGATACGCTTCAGATGAAACAGCTAATTTGATGCCTTTGCCAATTGTCATGGCTCACAAATTAGTTAGATACGCTTCTGTTTAAGACATGAAGGTAAGTTACCTCACTCACGTCCAGATATGAAAGCTCAAGTTACTATTGATTATACAAACAAAGAAGAACCAAGAATTGATACAGTAGTATTCTCTTGTCAACACGATGAAGAAATCGATATTGAGCACTTAAGAAAGATGATTAAAGAAGATGTTATTCTTCCAGTTGCTATTTCTTTTGGCATGAATACAGATTTCAAAATGTTAATCAACCCTACAGGAAGATTTGTCACTGGTGGTCCATTAGGCGATACTGGTGTCACAGGTAGAAAAATTATTGTTGATACTTATGGTGGTAGTTGTCCACATGGTGGTGGTGCTTTCTCAGGAAAGGATCCAACAAAGGTTGATAGAAGTGCAGCTTATGCTGCTAGACATGCTATAAAAACATTGTCGGCGCTGGACTTGCAAAGAAAATTCAAGTTCAACTTTCATATGCTATTGGTGTTTCTCACCCTGTTTCAATTGCAATAGATACTTTCGGTACAGCTTCAGTTGATGAACAAATTATATTGGATGCTTTATATACATTGTTTGATTTCACACCTGCTGGAATTATTGAAAAGATTTTCTTTAACTAAACCAACATTTAAATATCAAGAATTAACAAACTATGGTCACTTTGGTCGTCCAGATTTAGATTTACCATTTGAAAAACTTGATATGGTAGATAAACTTATTGAATTTTGCCATCGAGGCTAGAATGAATTTAAAACGTCAGAACACACTCCTTTATTGGATGCTATTAAAAAATATGTCGAATCAGAGCCTGTCCCTTTTGATGTTCCAGGACATAAAATGGGCTCGTTAAAAACTGAACTTTCCGACTATGCCGGAGAGATGCTTTATCGTCTTGATATAAACGCTCCAATTGGACTTGATAACTTATATCATCAAATGGTGTTATTAAAGAAGCTGAAGATTTATTTGCTGAAGCTTTTGGTGCAGATGAAGCTATTTTTTCCGTTAATGGAACAACCGGTGAATCATGATGACTATGATTGTTGCATCATCGATGCTAAAATAAAATAATTTTGCCTAGAAACGTTCATAAATCAGTTATTAACGCTTTGATTTTATCTGGTGGTATTCCAATTTTCGTTGCTCCTGACGTTGATCAAGATACTGGAATTGCTAATGGCGTTCCAACAGAAAACTACGTAAAAGCTATGGATGAAAATCCAGATACTAAAGCTATTTTTGTGGCAAAATCAACATATTTTTTTATTACTAGTGATTTAAAAGCTATATGTGAAGAAGCACATAAACGCGGAATAATCGTAATAGTGGATGAAGCTCATGGAGCTCATTTACATTTAATGACAGCATGCCTTTATCTGCTATGGAAGCAGGTGCTGATATTAGTTCTTTATCTGTACATAAAACTGGTGGTTCTCTTACTCAGTCAAGTGTAATTCTTGTTAAAAAAGATAGAGTTAATTTTTCTAGAATTCAAAGAGTATTTGCAATGTTCTCATCAACTTCCCAGAACCATTTATTACTAGCATCATTAGACGTTGCTAGAAAAAATTGGTTTTTGAGGGAAAAGAACTTTAGATAAAGAATTAGAATTAGCTAAATACGCTAGAGAAAAAATTAATAATATTAGAGGTTATTCTTGCATAGATAAAAGTTATTGTGATAGACCTGGAAGATTTGACTTCGATCTTACGAAGGTTGTTATAAACGTTTCGGAAGTTGGATTATCTGGCTTTGATGTTTATAAAACAATAAGAAAAGAATCAAATATCCAATTGGAATTAGGCGAAGTAAGTGAAGTTTTAGCCATTATTTCTTTAGGAACAACTAAAGAACACGTCGATAAACTTATTGCTGCTTTTAAAAAGAATTTCTGATGAATATTATGATTCGACAGATGTTCATAAGGTGCCTCACTTTAAATATGAGTATCCTGAACTTGTCGTTAGACCTAGAAGAGAAGCTTTCCACGCTCCTTCTAAAATAGTTGCATTAGAAGATGCAGTTGGAGAAATTTCAGCTGAATCTTTTGATGGTTTATCCACCAGGTATACCAATAGCAATTTCCTGGTGAAATTATCACCAAAGATGCATTAGACTTAGTAGAATTCTATGTGAAAAAAATCTGGTGGTGTATTATTAAGTGATTCACCAGATGGATATATTAAAAGTAATCGATCAAGAAAAATGGTATTTAAGGAGTGAAATAAATTATGATTTCTAACAAATTTAACAGAAAACCTCAGCGTTTTTCCAATCGTGTGATGCTGAGTATGACGAAAGTGATGTAGTCATCTTCTCAAGTCCTATGGACGCTACGATGTTCTTTTAGACCAGGAACAAGATTTGCTGGTCCAGCTATTAGAGTTGATTCTATTGGCCTTGAATGGTATTCACCATACATGGAAAAATGGATTTAAAGATTATAAGACATGTGATATTGGTGATTTGGATTTACCAATGGGTGACGTCGAAGGTGATCTGACGAAATTTCAAGGGTAACAAGAGAAATACTTTAAGGATAACAAAAAGACTATGATGATCGGTTGGAGAACACTTGGTTACTTATGGAACAATAAGAGAATATATTAAAAAATATCCAGATTTGAACATTATCCACTTTGATGCTCATACTGATTTAAGAGATGAATTTCTAGGACGTGAATTATCACACGCAACAGTTTTAAGAAAATGTTACGATATGCTTGAAAGTGGTACTTTATATCAATTTGGCATCCGTTCGGGCGATAGATCAGAATTTGAATGGGCTAAAACTCATATTCACCAAACTAAGTTTAGTTTTGATGGATTGGATGAATGCATCGAAGCTTTAAAGGATAAACCAGTCTATTTGACAATTGATCTTGATGTTTTTAGGATCCATCTGTTTTCCCCAGGTACTGGTACCCAGAGGCTGGCGGTGTCACTTATAGCGAATTACAAGATGCTATTTTAAAGATGAGAAAGCTTAACAATCTTGTTGGGGCTGATATGGTTGAACTTTCACCACATTATGATGTTAGCGGTGTGTTTCAACAGCAGTAGCTTGTAAAGTTTTAAGAGAATTAGTTTTTACTTCACCTTAAGTAATCAATATTAGACTATTATGCAAAATTTAACGCATGGTAGTCTTTTTTGTTAATCATTTTGACAAAATGGCAAAGAGTGTAAAATATAATTTACATGAGAAACATGCATAATTGATATAAAAGAGTTATACTAAACAAAAGATATTTATTGGCAAAAAATACAAATTAGCAAAATAAATGAAGCTATCATTTTGCATAATGATATCGCTTTCATTTTATTTCCTTTTTGCCATAATATTAAGATGGGGGAGACCCATTGATATCTGGAAAGGAGAATCAGATATGAAATATCAAATCATTGGCAGAAATGTCACAATTACAAAGGCTATGGAGAATGCTGTATTAAAGAAAATGAGCAGAATCGAACGTTATTTCGATGGCTCAGATGAAGTTAAATGTACAGCAACTATTTCTACAGGCCATCACGATCAAACAATTGAAATTGCAATTGTTACCACAAATATGAATTTAAGAGCAAAGGTAACAAATAACGATGTCTACGCTGCTTTGGACTTAGCAATTGACAAGCTTGAAGGTCAAATGAGAAAAATGAAAACTTTAGTTGACCGCAACAAGAAGAAATCATTAACAGAAAATATTAGAATGGACTTACTTAAAGAAGAAGATGTCCCATCAGCTGAAGAAATTGTTAAGAGAAAGAAGTTAGACCTTACACCAATGGATCTCGATGAAGCTTTAACAAGAATGGAAGCTTTGGATCACTCATTCTTTATTTATCTCGATTCTGCAACAGGAAAAATTAATGTTCTTTACGTCAGACAAGATGAAGGTTATGGCGTAATTGAGATTAACGAAGAAGAATAACTAAATACCCACCTAAAAAGTGGGTTTTATAATACGTAAATTTGTGATAAAATTTACTGATAAAAAGGAGAAAATATGAAGAAAGTTACTTTTTATTATCTGCTATCGTCCCATTACTTTTTTAACTAGTTGTGAAAAAGAAGATAGTTATTTTAAGCAATTTAGCGTTAGCAATATTATTTCTGATACTGGAAGAGTAAGAGTCGTTGATTTATATATGGAACTGTTTCTCCTTTTGATACTCAAAATTCTTCTTCAACTTTATTCATCGCCAAGTAATGCGATTACATTTTCACAAGATTTTGATTTTCTAATTAAAAAATATCACGCATTATTTGACAGATATTATTCTTATACAATTGATGGTGAAAAGATTAATAATGTTAAAACTATTAACGATAGTTATGGAACGAATGAAGCCATAAAAAGTAGATGATATTTTTTATTTGAAACTTTAAAAAGAAGCTATAGAGTTTACTAAAGAAACAAATGGTTTTATTTAATATCGCTTCTGGAAAATTAGCAACATTATGGGCGAATCGAAATAACGCAGGCTAAATCTTCAGATAGTTATTCTCAAAAAATTATGCCGCCGGAAGATTGATATATCACGATCCAGCTGATGACGTTATTCAAAAAGCTACAACTTGTACTCGCTTCTGCGGATATTATTGATGAAGTATTGGTTTTAGATTCTAAAAATAAAACAGTAACTTTCAAATCGTTTGACGGTTGTGATGGTAAAGACAATAAAGCCGAGTTAACATTTGGAGCTGTTGGTAAAGGAAGAGCTGTCGATTTATTTATTGATAATTATAGTGACTATAGTATTTTAATTAACGCAGGTCAATCATCAGTTAAGACTAATAAATTTAAAAAGGACAAGAGCCTTGGTCTTTAGAAATTGCTAATCCAAAGTTTAATGAGAAAAAATGTCTATTTTATTCGACTCTTATTTAGTTGGAAGTTATTTTAAAGTGAATTCGGCTGAAGTATATTTTAGAAAAGGTGGAAATTTCAATTTTTCTACTTCTGGATATTACAACAACTACTATCAGTCATATCAAACTGGTAAAATTAGATCACATATCGTCAATCCTCAAACAGGATATTCAGAAACCACTTTTTGATGCTGTATCTGTATTTACTGACAATTCAACTTATGGTGATATGTATTCAACAGCTTTAACTAATACAAAATCAATTGATGAAGCTCAAGAATTATTAGCTAAATTAAATAAGAAATTTAAGCAAAACGCTGTGGCTTTTTATATAGTTAAAGAAGGAGAAAAAGAGATTTATTATGTCCCAGATTCTCTAAAAGATGTTTTGCAAGTTAAAGATAAGAAAAAATACAATTTAAATTACGATATTGTATCTGAAATTAGAGTTATAGGAGAATAAATATAATTTTTTTCTTCATATTATTAATTGATGGATATGAGAATAATAAAAATGGGTGGAACAGTAGTTTATAAAGAACTAAGTGAACCCATTTTTTGTCTACACTTAACGATAAATCTTTAATAGTTGTCTCGGCTATTGGTCGATACCCATTTTTACTTTCTACAGATGGATTGTTAAATAATTTAAATGAACAAATAACTTTAAAGGAAAAAGATAGAATAATGGCTTTAGGTGAAACATATTCAGCAATTAAAATATCTAGTTTATTGTTATCTTTGAATAAAAAAAGTGTTTCTTTTAGGAATTGAAGAAGCAGCGATAGTTTCTAACTCAAATTTTACAAAAAGCTAAATTTGTTAGATTTGATTATAGCTATATTTTAAAGTATATTTCAAATTACGATTGTGTTGTTGTTCCAGGGTTTATAGCAAGGGATGAATTTTTATCATTCTACAACATTAGGTAGAGAAAATTCTGATTTGAGTGCAATTTTATATGCAAAGTATTTAGGAGTAAAAATGTCGATTTTATTAAGGATATCGACGGTGTGAAAGATGAAAAAGATAATGTTTTATTAGAAAACAAGTTTATTAATGAAATATCATATGAAAAAGCTTTAGAAAAAGCTTTATTAAATAAAATGCCTATAAGTTATGATGCAATAGTGTTAGCTAAGGAATTTGACATTAAAATAAGTATAAAAATAGAGAAAAATTCACTGCTTTGTATAATTAAGTAAATAATGATAAATTAAAATGTTTTATTTCTTTTTTATATGCTATAATTATCAATGGAGCAAATAAGCATATGATAAAGTTAATTGCAACAGATTTAGATGGAACGCTTTTCTATCCTAAAAAAAGAATTACTGTCTTGTCAAAAAGAAAATCGCAAATTCTTAAAAGAATTTATAGATAATGGCGGTAAAAGTTGTTTTTAGTTAGTGGAAGAAATGCAGCTGTTTTACCAAAAGTTGAAAAAAAAGGTAGGGCATAGCATTTCACTTTTTAGGTTGCAATGGATCTTTCTTAATAGAAGATGGACAACTTAAAGACGAACATCCTTTGCCAAATGATGTTTGCTTAGAAGTTTATAACAAATTAAAAAATAACTTTGGCATCATTGCCTGGTTTTTATTGACAATACACCTGCGCTTTACGTCTCTATTGCAAGCGGAATTTCATCAGCGCTTTTAACAGTTTCTAAAATTTATAATTTAACTTTGGGCGTATATAAAGAAAAATTAATATTCGGTGAAAAGAAATTTGTTAAAAAATTAGCTGAAGGAAAAAACTTTAAGTTAATGCCAATATTTGGATTAGGCAAATCTAGCTACGTGAAAGCAAAACAAGCATTTATGGCAATTAATGACTTGTATAAAAGATAAAATAACTGTTTGTTGTACTGATAACTCTCTTGAAATGACTGCGCTAGGCATGAACAAGGCTGTTGGTCTAAGTGAATATATCAATAACTTAGGAATTGATAAAAGTGAAGTGGCAGTTGTTGGCGATTCTGGAAATGACCTTTGTAATGTTTAAAAATTTTGAAAAATTCATTCTGTATGGAACATTCTGAACAAGAAATAAAAAATCAGGCCAAATATATCGTTAAAAAGTCTATAATTTAAAAGATTATATTGATAAAATATAAAAATAGTTTATACTTAATTTATTATTAGTGTTATAACAAAAGTATGTTATAATATGCTTTGTATGGAGGAAAATACTTTTTATTTATGAACCAAGAAACAAAGATATGCATTAGCTTTCTATAATGTTACACTTATTATTAGAGATAGTCTTGAATATGCAATTCCAAATGCAAAATTAGCTGTTGAAAATTATAACAATAGAAAGACAATGCTTTTTTGCACCTTTTAGAAGAAAATTCACCAATTGAATTCTTCTGCAAAAACAATGGAGAAACTGGTGCAAAAGATTAAGACACAAGTCCACGAATTCTTTGATGATGTTTATGGCGATGATTCTAGAATTGTCAAAATTGACCATGACCAAGTTTCAGTTGAACAAAAGCAACAATCAATTATTAGACTATATTATTGGATTACTGAAAACATTAGCGATATTTGTAGAGGCTTTAAAAATCAATTTGAAAAGATGGAAAGTTAGAAGACGATTATTCTAAGTTATTAGATGTCTCTGATCGTTTCTATAGATCTTTAGCTATTAGAACAATTTTAGTTAATTCTAACGCTAAATTCACAGAATTCAACAATGCAGTTAAGTCATATGTTGAAGGCGCAATTAAGGCTACAGGCGTTGATCCACGTACAAAAGCCAGATTTCAATCCCTACTGTAGATCCATCAGTTAAGTTTATTACAAACGAAATGAATCAATTAATTGGTTTCTTCCGTTTTGTTAAAACTCACAACCACTCAGGCGAATTCGATCCTCAATTTACATCTTTATTAGAAGAATGCGAAAATAAGATTCACTTATATGATGGAACAAGAAAACTTCTTCCAGGTCAAACAATGCAAGCTGCATTAAAAGATCTCGAAGATACAGTTGTTCCTTATATTGAAGAATATAGACAAGCATGGTTTAACGTTTTCAATCCATTATTCCAATCTTTAAGAGAATTTGAAAGAAAAGATGATGGCTGCTAAAAACGAAGGAGAAGCTAAATAATGACAAAAGAGAAAAAATCAAAAGTTTGGGAAATATCTCTTCTTTCGGTTTTTGGCGGCTATTTGGCTCTTTGGTTTCATTTTAGCAATTCTTGGAATGGTTGCTTTTAATGCTCAGTTGCAACAAAAGACAACCCATTATATCAAGCTCAAAAATCATTTGCTTCATTCTTAGGCATGAAAGGTATAGTTGATTTCAGAGTCTTAGGTTCAGCAATTCTTGTTATAGCTATGATATTTATCATTTGGATTTTATATTATTATGCTAACAAGTATGATGCTATTAAGGCTAAGAAAGCTAGACGTGATGAAAGAATGAAAAGCTCTCTTAAGCGAAGAAGATAAAAGCTGAATAAAAATAAAATATCTAATTTGACCAATAGATCAAAATTAGATATTTTTTTTGTCTTAATTATTACATTACTGTTCTAACAATTAAGTAAGTTAGATAAGCAGCATACATGACTAAAAAAGTGAAAACCACCAGAACGTTTTATTTTACCAGTTAGAGCAAAATCCGAATACAACTACAAGTTGCTACCATCATTACAATAGCATCGATAATAACTTTGTGAGCCTGTTGTAAGTGGGTTAACAGTGCCAGCAATACCTTGGCACCAAAGACAACAGCTTCTCCTCCAAAGACAATTCCAGCTGCTCCGACTATAACTAAAAAATTATAGCCTTCCATAATTTCATATCTTTCTCTTTTTTTCTTCTGTAAGTTTTTCCTTTCTTCAGTATTTAATTGTTCATCTGCGATGTTTTTTTAGCATTGTGGATTAAGAACCAAATATAAACAAACATAAGAACAACAAGAATTATAGCTTCCCATCTTAATATTGCATAATTACCAGTTATAGAAGATCCTGTTCCGAATAAGATTACAAATAAGACTAGAAGAGCTGATATTATTAATAAAAATGGATATTCACGTTTGACAAACAGATTTTTTTACAGCAATCGGAGTAAATACAGCAGAAAATCCTAATACTAGAAGTAAGTTACAAATATTGCTTCCTATGACATTGCCTATTGCAACGTTGGCATTGCTATTTTCTAATAGTGATGATATAGAATCGGATACTGAAACAGCTAGTTCAGGACAACTTGTACCGATAGCAACAACAGTTAAACCGATAATTAATTCAGATATATGAAGTTTTTTGGCAATTGTACTTGAAGAATCAACAAAAATATCGCAGAACTTGACTAAACAAATAGTACCGACAATTAAACCTACTACAAAGGCAATTGATTGAAGATAAATTGGACAAGAATCAACAAAAGTAAGAATCATTTTAAAACCTCCTAAAACATTAAAATTTAATTAAAGCACTAATTCCAGCGACAACATCATTCCAATGAGTAAAGAAAATTTCTAAGACCAATTGCACAAAGAATGATTCCACCAGCTATAGTTGGCTTTGTTAGAAAATATAGTTCCGAATTTTTTTCCGATGAAGACAGCAGCAACACTTATTCCAAAAGTAACGATGCCAATAATTAAGAAAGTTGTATAGGCTTCAAAGGAATGAACATTTCCATAAATAACACCGACACTTAAAGCATCAATTGATGTGGCTTGTTGCTTGAACAAAAAACCACTCCGATTGTTAAATTTTTTACTGATTTCTTCTGTATTATCTTTTTCCTTTTTTACTTATTTTTGCCTTCTTTGATACCCTCAACAATCATTTTGATACCTAAAATTAAAAGTAAATTAAAGCAATCCATGGAACTAAATATCCGAATATTCTAGTAAATTTTTCACCGAGAGTTGCACTTAAGACAGTTACAGCTAAATATCCAAAGATTGGCATTATTATTTGGAATACTCCGGAAGAATCCAGCAATAGTAAATATTTTTCCTAATTTCATTTTTGGTTTAGCTAATCCGTTACTCATCGATACAGCACATGCATCCATAGCAAGTCCAGCACCTAATCCAATTGCTGTTAAAATCCAAATAAGTGTTTCCATAAATGTGTTCCTTTTTACAAAGAAAAAAAACGAGACTATATAGTTAGCCCATTTCTTTGGCTAACATAAGTCTCGTTAATTAAGATTAACCTGGTATATACGACCGGTTTGTAGGTCAATCACTCAAATGAGCTAACTTCTCCCTTAAGTTACTTTGAAATATTATCATGTTGAATGGATAAAAACAATACTTTTTAAAATAAAAATGCTAAAGGCTTGATTCTCTAGCATTTTTTTTGTTGAGTTTGGAGAGTTTTATTTTTTCCGTATTTCTTATGGTATTGTTTGATAAGTTTGTTCGATTTACTTTTACAACAAGCACAATCCCCTGTAGGCTTATGTGTAACTTTCTTATATAACCATGTACCAAATACACCACCAACGATAGCTACGGAAGCTATGATAACAATTATTTCAATTGGTTGCATATTTTTTACTTAGTAGCTGATTTAGCTTTGGCACCACGTCTGTTGTAGAGTACGATGCCTGTAACTCCAGCAGCAACGATAGCGGCATAGATAAATGCTGTCCACCACCATGTTCCGATTAAGTAAATAGCAGAAGAGACTAAGTAAGAGTGACGAGCCAGAAGACTAATGTTCCATTGAACTTACCTTCTGGTAATTCAGCTTTAGCTGTTGCAACAGCAGCAAAGCAAGGAATTGTTAACATGTTGAAGGCAATGAATGCGATACAAGCAGGACTATTGATACCTGTGGCTTGAATCATTGCAACTGCGGATTCAACTTCACCAATTTCTGATGGATCGATTGTTAATTGTCCGATAACGACAGCTAAGATTGCAAATGTGGAATAACACTTTCCTTTGCAATTAAACCAGTAATTGCAGAGACAGCGAAGACCCATCCGAATGCTTTTAATTGAGCACCAAATCCAAGTGGTGTAAATAATGGTTGGATTAATTGACCAATACTTGCTAACATGGATTGATCAATTTCTGTATCTTCTAACAATCTCAGTTCCATGCGAAGTGTTGTAAGAACCAAATAAGAATTGTAGAAGCTAAGATGATTGTGAATGCTTTCTTAACGAAGTGCTTTACTTTATCCCATAAGTGGATCATTAAAGCTTTGAATTGTGGTAAGTGGTAGGAAGGTAATTCCATAATGAATGGTGGAACTTCACCTTTCATTGTTGTGTTTCTCATGATGAGAACTGCAACAATAGCGACAACCATACCTAAGAGATACATAGAAAGTGTAATTAAGTCTGGATATGGTAAGCCAAATACTTCTGCCATACCACCAGCAATAGCTGTTAATATTGGCAATTTAGCACCGCAGGAGAAGAATGGAATAACACGAATTGTTGCTGTTCTTTCGTTTTCATCAGCTAATGTTCTTGTATTAATCATGGCTGGAACAGAACATCCAAAGCCCATGATCATTGGCATAAATGCACGGCCAGATAAGCCGAATTTTCTGAAGATTCTATCGAGAATAAAGGCAATACGGGCCATATATCCACTATCTTCGAGAATTGAGAAGAATAAGAATAATAATAAGATTTGTGGTAAGAATGAGAGTACGCTAAACAAACCAGCTAATACACCATCACACACTAATCCACTGACCCAAGCTGGTGCTGAGATATTGTCTAAGCCTGTTCCAACTAGTTCAGCAATCCAGTCTGTAAATATTCCAAGTAATGTTTGGAGGAATACACCGATTGAGTTAATACCACCGTTAGCGAATAATCCTTCAAATCTTGTTCCTTTAGCAAAGATTAAACCTTCTTCACCGAAAGCTCCCATGGCATTGAGGTATAACAAGTCTTCAGAGAATGTAACGTGGAAGATAACGAATAAGATAACAATAAAAATCGGGATACCTAACCATCTGTTTGTTAAGACTCTATCGATTTTATCTGATCTTGTAAGGTTGCTCTTCTTTTCAGCTTTCTTTAATGCTGAGAGAAGTTCTTAGATATATATTTATATCTACTATCTGCGACAACTGCCTCAAAGTCAGCACCAAATGTATCGTTTTTTGAATGTCTTTTGAAATCATCAACCATTTCAATTAAATCTGGATGATTTTTGACTTCAATTTCATCGTTTTCAACTAGCTTGATTGCGTGGAATAAAGGATTATCAACACCTTTCCCTTTGAATGCAATTTTGACATCACCATTAAGTGAGATAAAATCACCATCTGCTAATACTGTCTTTTACCTTCACGTTTTTTCTTTCGAAGCCTTATAAGCTTCTGTCATAAGTGTGTCGAGATTTTCTTCTTTAATGCAGAAATTTACCACTTTAACACCTAAAAGCAGCACTTAACTTTGCATCGATTACATCGCCTCTTTTTTTGACTTCATCCATCATGTTGAGTGCGACGATAACTGAACATCGATTTCAAGAATTTGTGTTGTTAAATACAAATTTTCTTCGTTTGTTGCGTCTACGATGTTAATAACGCAATTGGTTTTTCAAGAAGAATAAAAGTTTCTTTGAACAATTTCTTCAGGTGTATATGAAAGTGAATATATAATTGGAAGGTCGACTATTGAAATTGTTCAGGTGTCTTTTTGTATGTACCTTCTTTTTTTATCGACGGTAACACTGGCCAGTTTCTACGTGTGCTGTAGATCCTGTTAGCGAGTTAAATAATGTTGTTTTACCGCAGTTAGATTTCAGCTAGTGCAAATTTAAAGCATAAACTAATTTCCTCCTGTAACTTCTCTACGACAACGTTTTTGTGCTTCAACTTTTCTTAAAGTTAACTCAGCAAACCACGAATTGTACTTTCGGATTGGATCACCAAGTGGAGCTTTTTTCTAAAGCTGAATTGTGCTCCTGGTGTGATACCCATATCAAATAGTCTTCTACGAATTATTCCGGTACCAGCGACTCGACAATTGTACCGACTTCACCAACTTCGACTTCATTGAGTGTCTTTTTCCATAATTCCCTCCTTATATAGCTGCAACGATAATTTTAAGTGCGATATTTCTATCAATAGCAATTCTTCCATCTTTGATTTCAAAGAACTTGGATGCCTGAGCTTTCAGATAAAATCTTCAAAAGTGGAATCAACTGTAATGCCCAAGCTACTTAAATGTTTTTTTTTTTCATCTGTTAATACTTTAATAACTCTTAATAAAGCATTTAACGGAGCAATGGTAAGCAGCATTTCTATAACCTCCATTTTGATGTTAGCATTGACTAACATATCTATAAAAAATAAAGTTAATTAGTCTGAAACAAACTAAACTAACTACTAATAATTATACACTTGTGGTATACTGTTTTTTATCAAAGTTGTGGACTATTTTTTTCATTTCATTTAGAATAGTTAAAAGAAAAGAAACAGAGAATATTAAGTGAGACTATTAGAATCAGGTGAAGACTATCTTGAGAAGATGCTTCCATTGAGGAAAAGCACAGGCATTATGAATAAATTTGAATTTTAGCAAACCAAAGTGTTTCGATTGCACTTCATAAGTTAAAGCGAAAATGGATATGTCGGTTATTCAAAATAACGGTACGAAGTGAATTGACAGAAAAAAGGACTTGAAGTTGCTACTTCTGTTTTATGAAGCGCCATAAAAGTTATTTCAACTTTATTAATGAATTTAGGCGTAAAGTGAAGAAACAGCTTTAGAAGATGCTTGCAAAATAGAGCATGACTTAAGTGAAGAGACATTTAACACTTTTAAAGAACATTTAAAAAACATCAATAATAATTAATGCTATGGAGTGAAATCTGTAGCATTTTATATATATAAATATTGTATTATATATGCCTTATTATTGATGCTTAATTTTTTTAAGAAAAAAAAATTGATAATTATTTTTTATGCAGTATTTCTTTTTTGCATTTTCTTTACTAGCTTCTAAAAATCCTTTTAAAACAGAGAAATAATATTTTTATATTCTTCATTTGTTATTTTTTTTAGATTTTTTTCTAACATAATATTTTCTCTTGAAGAATCTAAAACTGGTAAATTATTCTCAAATTTATAATTGGCAACGTCTTTAACAATATCCATTCTTTGTTCAAATAGTTTTATTATTTGAGTGTCGATATTATCAATTTCATCGCGGGCTTTTGATAAGTCTTTCATAAATTTCTCCTTTAAAGAAGTGCAGATCCAATAGGATAACCGATAAAACTGCAACAATTATAGATATAAGCATTAATGCTGATCCGTATATTAATAATACGTCTTTGGTACTTACAATAATCACTTCAGCTGCTATGGCGATATGAGGCATTGAAGGTGGCGTAGCAAATGCAAAACTGGCCATCATACCTATTAAGCAAATTGCAGCATTTAGGGTTTAACGACATCGTTGTGCTTGTAATTATCGATGCAGCGATAGTTGCTACGAGTGTAGCAGTTACCATATTTGAAGATAAATTTGTTTGAATTGCTGCCCAAACAACAAAGATTATTAATAGACAAAGTGCTGGAGAGATTTTAAATGAGGGCTGAGGCTTGTTTGTAAAAAGACTTAATACCAACTGCGTCATTTGTCAAAAGCGCTACCTAGTACTAAAGTTGCAGCGCACATTATTAAACTTCCCCACGGAACGCCTTTTCTTAAAATGCTTCATCTATTTTACATAGTGGTTCACATGCTTTACTCTAATTATGCATAAAAAGGAGCGTACCTAATAAAGGAGGCATAGCAGTACCATATTGATTTATAGTGTTATAAAATTCTGGAGAGATATTTTTTTTAAGTAGTGAAGGGATAATCCAAAGCAATATTACAAATCCAAATATGGCTAATGTTAAAAACGTCTTTTGAATCAACTTTGGTTAATTGCTTTTTAAAATTGATACGTCAACTTTATTTAGTTTGTTTTCAGGAATTTTAACGAAAATTCTAAACATCAAAATCATTAATAAAAATGTAATTAATCCAACTGGAATAGCCATACCCATATAAGCAATTGGTGAAACTGTTATGTTTGCAGCGTTCATAGCTAAAATAGGAAATACGTGAGCAATAGGTGTCATTCCCACTACTGATTGAAAATAGTGGGAAAGCTAATCCATCATTAATGCTTTTAGCAATTCTATCATCTTTTTGAATATTGGCAAGTTCAAATATTTCATTCAGGGATAGGCAATATAATAACAAATAAGACAGATGGGGAAATGAATAATCCTAATAACAAAACTGAAAATAGAATAAGAAAGTAAACCAATAATCGCTCTTTTTTAGCTAATTTTTAAATTGATGAAAAAATATAGCTACTTTTTATTAATGAAGTTTTTGATAATGCATATGTACATGAATGTAAATAATAAGAATATAAACGTTTTCCAAAGCTCGATGAAAAAACTTTAGAAAAAGAAAAATTTTCTAAAAAGCCTAATGAAAATATGCCGAAGGGCTTTTGCCACCTGGCGTACCAATTGAAGCCATAAAATTAAGGAACCTAAAAAAGATAAATATTACCCCCATTGCATCGCCTGTTAAGCCGTTTATCGGGTATAAATCTTCCAAGAACATACACATAGCTATGCAAATAGGAATGATTATTGATCTATATATCTTGTTATCTTTTAATTTCATAATGTTCTATTGTTTCTTTTTTCTTAATATATCATTTTCTTTTAAGTCTAAATCAGTTTTAATATAAACTCTTTGTTTTTTACTTTTTTAACTTCTGTTAATGGCTCGCCATTTCGTCTTTTAATTTCTGTGAGTAATATTTTTTTATTTTAAAAAGTTTCATTTGGAGAAAAGAACTTCAAGTTCATCTCCTTGAACAAATTTGTTTCGATGTTCTACTAACGCATAGCCATTTTTGCATCTTCGATTACAATTCCAACTAGTCGTGTGTTTGAGCTAATAATGAAGAATCTTTATTTGTTTTTTTGATCGCTTCCAAAATAAAAACCAGTTATTGAATGATCTGTTTGATGTTTTTTTAATTCTGTTATATAGTCAAAAGTAGGCTCTAAATTTCTTAAATAGTTATCTATAGCTCTTCTATAGGCATTTACGACAGTTGCAACATAATAAGTTTATTTCATTCTACCTTCGATTTTAAAGCTAACAATACCAGCTAGCTAATTCTTTAATGTGTTCTATTAAACACATATCCTTACTATTAAGTATGTATGTTCCCATGTTCATCTTCTTCAACAAGATAATATCATCTATAGGATTTTGATCGTTTTTAGAATATAAAGCATATTTCCATCTACATGGTTGAGCACATGCCCCTCTATTGGAATCTCGACCGGTAAAATAGTTTGATAATAAAGCATCTTCCGCTATAAGAGATACACATAGCTCCATGGCAAAAACATTCAATGTCGACATCATCACCGATAGCATCTTTAATCTCTCGTATTTCTTGACGTTTAATTCACGGGCCAAAAACTAGGCGTTTAGCTCCTAAAGATACCCAAACTTTAGCTGATTCTTTATTTGTAATGTTAGCTTGAGTAGAAACATGCAACTCTAAATTTGTATATTCTTTAACTAAATGTGCAATACCCAAATCGCTAACAATGACACCATCAACATGAACAGAATCAAGATATTTGAGATAATCTATCATTCCAACAAAATCTGAATTATGAGCTAGAATATTTACAGTAATATAAACTTTAACATTATGACCATGACAATATTCTACTGCAACTTTAATTTCTTCTTCGTCAAAGTTGCTAGCAAGGGCTCTTAAGCCGAATTTTTTACCAGCAAAATAAACTGCATCAGCACCGAAGTATACTGCTGCTTCTAATCTCTCGATCTCAACTGGAGCTAATAATTCTAAGTTTTTCATACTACTATATAATACTTTAAAATTAGTCGTGTTTAAATATATAAAAAAGATGATAAAATAGAAATATGTTAAAAATAATGAATTACTTGTTCTGTTGGAAGCCCTGCTGCCTTTTATGCAGCCATAAGTAGTGGTTGTAACGCCATATATTTAGGCTTAGATAAATTTAGCGCTAGAGCTTACGCTACTAACTTTAATTTAGATAACTTAAAAAGAATATGTCGATTACGCACATTTAAGAAACGTTAAAGTTTTTGTAACTATGAACACAGTTTTATACGATAGAGAACTTAACGATGCATATGATACTGTTGATCAACTAGCTAAAATTGGTGTAGATGCTATTATTGTTCAAGATTTAGCTCTTGTTAATTATATAGTAAAAATCACTATAAGTCGTTAGAAGCACACGCTTCTACTCAAATAGGTAGATGATTTTTATAGTGCCAAAGTTAAGAAAAGATATGGGAGTTCAAAGAGTGGTTTTTTGCTCGTGAAACTTCTTTAAAAAGATATGAAAGAAATAAAAGAAAACTTAATATCGATATCGAAGCTTTCATACATGGGGCTTTATGTGTTTGTTATAGTGGCAACTGTATTGATTCTATGATTGGTGATCAGAGAGTGGCAATCGGGTCGTTGTGCTGGATGCTGTCAGTTTATACTTTAGTGAACGCGAACAGTTATCAAAATATTAAAAACAGGTTATCTTTATCGATGAAAGATTTAAATACTTCTGATTTTATAAAAGATATGGATTTTGTTGATTCATACAAAAATTGAAGGAAGAATGAAAGAACCTTTTATATGTTGCTGAGTTACTAGTACTTATCGTAAAATTTTAGATAATGAGAAAGTAGATATCGATAACTTAAATAAAGTTTTTAATAGAACGTATACCAAAAGGCTTTAATGAATGGTGAACAAGCGCTAATATAACCAATATTGAAAGACCAAATAACTATGGTTTTGAAATAGAAGAGTTGTTAAAGTCCATAATAATAAAATATGGATAAAGCTTTTTAAAACGCTTAATAAAGGTGATCAAATACGTGTAGAATCAAAAAATGTATTTGAAGAAATTAGCATACCTGTTCTAAAACTTTTTGATGCATCTTTTAACGCTATCGAATCGAGCGATAAAACGGTTATTGTTGATTCTAGAGATTACAAAATAGACATAAACGCTAAAGTTTACAAAACAAAAAGACATAAAGTTTGTTAATGATACTGAAAAAAAGCTAAACAAGAATGAAGATTATAAAAAAATAAGCGTTAATATGGAACTTACTGGTAAAATAGGTGAACAACTATTATTAAAAATAGAATATCAAAATTTTAGAGCGTATGCAAAAGCTGAAAATGTTGCCTTAGAAGCACTTTCCAAACCTTACTACGGAAGAAAATATATATACGCAGCTAAGTAAATTAAATAATACACCTTATCAATTAGGTGAATTGAAATTAAATTTAGACGAAAATATATTTATACCTTTAAAGAACTTAACGAACTACGTAGAAAAGCTATATCAAATTTAGATTCAGTACGTTTACATAAAAAAAGTAGGCTTAAATAAACCCAAAAAGCTGTAGTTCCCTTAAAATGTGATTTAATAAATACTGAGATTACTGTTCAAGTTTATACTCAGGAGCAATTTGAAGCAGCTAAAGAATTAGGTATTAAACATATTTATTTTAAAAAAATTTTGTTAGAAGAAATAACGAAAATTATGTTAATGAATACGATGAAATTCTTTTTTGGTGGAATAGGTGCTATTGAATACTACAAGTCGAA
>VOFC01003538.1_pt1 | contig 22347 bp, 37 predicted proteins | sample 5384161 | NCBI WGS metagenome assembly VOFC01 (sample SAMN12384722, study PRJNA508395) | human gut metagenome | isolation source: healthy gut B | host: Homo sapiens | reverse complement strand
CAAATATTGGTTGAGAAAGTTTATTTTTGGGGTATCTTTATTTTATATTGGAATCATAGAAATCTTTGTCTATATAGCAGCCGGCAGATAAATATTCAGTAGCATTTATGGCGCAGTCAAATTTCTCTATCATACCGCTGATAGGCTGGATCAAACCATCCCATCCATCAGATTCTTTGTAATTCATGCGAAGACGTTTCCAGTCCGTAAACATACAGACAGCATCTCTTCCATTTTTACCATTTTTGGTTGGAAATTCCATTGTGGAGCCTTCTGTTATTACGGTTTTACCATTTTCATCAGGCGGAGCCATTTTTGGCATTCATTTTCATCGGAATGATGAAATTTGCACTGGCAAGTTCGCGGAACAGGTGACCATAAAATATGTTGTATATGAGTTTTTCGTCATCTGTTTTTGGCTCATTCATTTGTCCTAGTAACAGGAGCCAACGTTCAACATCGGGGTTAGTTACCGGTCTTTGGATGGGTGGAAGATTACTGTAATCAGGCTTTTCAACAAGCATACGTGCGTCAATAGAAAAATTATCATAGATAACTTTCACGCCACAGGCACCATTCAGATAAAATGTACTTCCAAGGAAATTGTATATGCCTTTTTGTCTGACCCATTTTCTATTTTTACAATGTCAAAAACATCAGGATTATATTGATTTTTTAATAACATCAATATATGCTTTTGGTATGAGCATGATATCAGGTGGTGTAGTTAAATATCGATCCGGTTGTTTTATGACCTGTGCCATCATAAAAGGTTCCCCGGTTTTTTTGTGGATTACAGTATAGATTTCCTGAGATGATAAAATGCGGTTGCACATATGATGTGAGATGGTATCCAGTGTTTTTTTTATTAAAGGCTTTGATTTCTTCTGTTTCCTGAGTCTTCTTTTGTTCGATCAGCCAGCAGAATAATCTTCTTAATTCGGCCAGATCAGTAAGACTCATATTGTCATAGTCGATATCAGTAAGTTCCATCTTTTTTTGTACTGATATAGGATTCGCCAAGTGCATAGATATATGCATCATGAACATTTTTACTGATACATTTCGTGTGAATAATACAGAGCCGGGTTTAAGCTGGAGTTTACTTCCTGCTTCAAGCTTTACAATGACAAAGTGTCTGCCGCATTATCAACGGAATTATTATTGATAATAATTTCAGTGACAGTTGTAAGTTCAGTCAGTTCACTATCTTCTCCGGGATTTGTGATGTAGATGGCAGCACCTTTATAAATAGTTCCGTTTACTTTTCCGGCAGCTAATAAATCGGCAGAATTTTCTATACGAAAAATTTTCTGCACGCCAAGATAGAAGTCGCCTTTTTTCCTGCTGTTTAGATTTTTCCTTTTTTAAAAAACATAATCTTTTTAACTCCTTAAATAAAAATTTATGTTGTATCTTTATAAAATATTATCTATGATGAGAACAGGTTTATCAAGGTCTTTCTGAAAAAAAATATAAATGGACCAAATAAAAATTGGAAAGAGTATCAGAAGAAGATTATCAGAAGAAAACGTAAATTAAAATGCCCTTATTGTGGTGCATATAAATACTGCAAAAAAAGAAACTTACAAAGTAATCGTGGATAATAATATATGAGCGCAAATATACGATTGTAAAAACAGCTTGGTTATGATAACGTAGATGTATCATAGGATAAAATTATATCCATTAAAGGAAAAGAGAGGGAATCATAATGAGCAAAGAAATACCATACAAAATATATCTTGAAGAGAGTGAAATGCCAAAGCAGTGGTACAATGTCCGTGCCGATATGAAAAACAAACCGGCACCGATATTAAATCCTGCCACATTAAAACCGATAACTGTTGATGAGCTTTCACCGATTTTTCTGCAAGGAGCTTGCAAAACAGGAGCTTGACGAGACAACACCGTATTTTGACATACCACAGGAAATAAGGGATTTTTACAAAATGTATCGTCCTTCTCCACTTGTGAGAGCGTACTGTCTTGAGAAGAAACTTGACACACCGGCAAAGATTTATTATAAATTTGAAGGAAATAATACATCCGGAAGCCACAAACTCAACTCTGCAATTGCGCAGGCTTATTATGCAAAGAATCAGGGCTTGAAAGGTGTTACGACAGAGACTGGTGCAGGTCAGTGGGGAACAGCACTCTCTATGGCGTGTTCCTATTTGGATCTGGATTGTCAGGTATATATGGTAAAGGTTTCATATGAGCAGAAGCCGTTCAGACGTGAAGTTATGAGAACATACGGAGCACAGGTCACACCATCCCCATCAATGAATACTGAGATAGGAAGAAAGATAAACGCAGAGTTCCCGGAACAACAGGAAGCCTTGGCTGTGCCATATCAGAGGCGGTAGAAGCTGCCACAACACAGGAGGGGTTACAGATATGTACTTGGATCAGTGCTTTCCCAGGTACTTATCCATCAGACCGTGATTGGACTTGAGACAAAGGCTGCACTTGATAAATATGAAAAAGCAGACATGATCATCGGTTGTGCCGGAGGCGGTTCAAATCTTGGTGGACTTATCTCGCCATTTGCAGGAGAAATGCTCCGTGGGGAGGCTGATTATGAGATCATTGCGGTTGAGCCGGCATCATGTCCTAGTCTTACACGCGGCCGCTATGCATATGACTATTGTGACACAGGAAAAATCTGCCCACTCGCTAAAATGTATACACTTGGCAGCGGATTTATTCCATCTGCAAACCATGCAGGAGGGCTCCGTTATCATGGTATGAGCTCTATAGTATCACAGCTTTATGATGACGGATATGTAAAAGCAAGAAGTGTAGAGCAGACAGAGGTATTTAAGGCGGCAGAAACCTTTGCAAGAGTCGAGGGAATACTTCCGGCACCGGAGAGCAGCCATGCCATAAAAGTTGCTATCGATGAGGCACTCAAATGTAAAGAGACAGGAGAAGAGAAAAAATATCGTATTTGGACTTACCGGAACCGGATATTTTGATATGTATGCTTATGAGAAATTCAATGATGGGGAGATGACAGATTATATTCCGACAGATGAGGAAATCGCAAAGAGTTTAGCGAAGCTTCCAGTTGTAGATTGACTGGCAGATCATAGGATGGAGTTTGAAGCAAGAATAAGGGAATGAGTGATTGATATCTATATATAATGTTATCTATATAAAAAAGAAATAAGAGGCGATAATAATGGATTTTGAAAGCAGAAGACAGAAAATATTAGATAAAATGGAGAAAAACTCAATTGCTGTGCTATATTCGGGAATAGAGCATCATGTGAGTGCGGATGAATACGATCTTTTACTGCGCAGGCTAACAGAAATTTCTTTTACCTGACTGGACTAAGACGTGACAATATGGTTCTGTTAATGGACAAATGTGTTGAACCGGCAAGGACAATGCTGTTTATAGAAGAAGCAGATCCGCTTATGGAACGCTGGTACGGAAGAAAAGTAACAGAGGAAGAGGCAATAGAAATATCAGGCATAGACGATGTTAAATTTATAGATGAATTTGAGAGCACGATGGATATGCTCATGACGAGAGAAGATGTTTATACTGCATATTTTGATACATATAGACACCAGAAAGCAGATCTTCCGGATTATAATCTTGTAAAGGCAAACGAGTTCAGACAGGATTATCCGTCAGTTACATTAAAAATCTTTTTCCGCTTGTCGCAGAAGAGCGTATGCAGAAGGATGATGACGAGATAAAGCTCATAAAGGATGCAATCGAGCTTACAAAGCAGGGACTTAATAATGTCATGGCAAACTTAAAACCTGGAATGAAAGAATATCAGGCGCAGGCAGATTTTGAGTATGTTGTAAGACGCGGTGGGGCAGAGGGACTGCATTCCCGACTATAGCAGGAAGTGGTGTAAATGGCACAATGCTTCATTATGATACCAATCGTGAGACAATAGAGGACGGAACACTCCTGCTGCTTGATCTGGGAGCAAGGATTGATGGATATAACTCAGATATTACGAGAACATACCCGGCAAACGGAAAGTTCACAGAAAGACAGAAGGCAGTTTATGATATAGTTCTTGCTGCAAACCGTAAGATAGTAGAGACAGCAAAGCCGGGAATGACAACAAAGGAGTTAAATAAAGTTTGCCGGGATGTTCTTTCAGAAGGACTTATAAAGCTTGGACTTATCAAAGAGCCTGCTGAGATTTCAAAATATTATATGCATGGCGTATCCCATCATCTCGGAATAGATGTGCATGATGTTACAGTAGATTTCAACAAACAGCTCCGCCCGGGTGCAGTAATATCTGATGAGCCGGGACTTTATATTGATGAGTGGGGAATCGGAATCAGAATAGAGGATGATGTACTCATTACAGAGGATGGTGCTGTATGCCTTTCAGAGGATATAATAAGAACTACTGATGAAATTGAGGAATATATGTTACGGTACAGACGCAAGCTTGACACTTGCTGTCAAGCTATGCGCCAATAATGAAATTGTGCCGGATTACAGCCCCATGCATCGAAGATGCATTTGAAATGGGCTTGTAATCGTTACTGTAGCACCGTAGGTGTGTACAGTAACGAATATATGGCGCAGAATCGTGTAAAATAGATATAGGTTCATAATAATAACAAAAGGGGAGGTATAATGCAAAGATATGACATTGCTATAGTAGGAAGCGGACCGGCAGGAATTTCTGCAGCCATAACGGCAAAGGTCAGAAATAAAAATATACTTTTGCTTGGAGATGCATCATTGAGCATCAAAATTTCAAAAGCCCGGAGATACTTAATTATCCCGGACTTCCAAACATAAGCGGAGCAGACCTGGCCAGGGCATTTTCTGACCATCTGGATGCTCTTGGCATAGAAATTACAGATAAAAAAGTAAAAACTGTATATGCTATGGGGGAGTACTTTGGAATAGAAGCCGGTACGCAGATGTATGAGGCAGCATCGGTCATTATTGCAACAGGAGTGGTACAGACAGCTACCATAAAAAGGTGAAGAAGAATTTTTTAGGCCGGGGAGTGAGCTACTGTGCCACACGTGATGCTCCGCTGTACAAACAGGGAAATCTGCTGGTTATCGGTTATAACAAAGCGGCAGAAGCCGAAGCGCTTTATCTATCAGAGATTGCAGAAAAAGTAAGTTATATACAGATGTATCCAAATGAGAGCGGACTTACAGAAAGTAAGCCGTACAGAGATGGTATCATAGAGATTTACCGGGAAAAGCCGGTGGAAATATCAGGCGGATTCAAGGCGGATACACTTATCACAGATAGGGGAGAGCATAAATTCGATTGTGTATTTATATTAAGAGACAGTATAGCTCCGGACAAGATGGTTCCGGGACTTAAGCTTAAAGATGGGCATGTTGATGTTTCAGCTGATATGAGTACAAACCTTGCAGGCTGCTTTGCCTGCGGAGATATAACAGGCAGACCATATCAGTATATAAAAGCAGCAGGGCAGGGAAATGTCGCAGCCCTTTCAGCAACGGACTATTTAAATAAAAGAAAGGAAGTATAATATTATGGTAAAGAAAGTAGATCAGAGCCAGTTCGATGAGGTAAGAAAAAGTAAAGCAGCAGTTGTAGATTTTTCTGCTACATGGTGTGGACCATGCCAGATGCTTGCACCAATACTTGATGAACTTTCAGGTGAGGTGGATTCTGTAGATTTTTATAATGTAGACGTGGATGAAAATCCTGACCTCGCAAGAGAATTCAGAATCATGAATATTCCGGCAGTTGTAGCCTTAAAGGATGGACAGATCGTAGGACAGCAGATCGGATTTGTACCAAAGGAAGACCTGAAAAATTTTGTAGAGGGTTCTTTTAAATAATCATGGAAAGAATAGAAGAACAATTAAATTTTATCCGTGAGATTGATAAGGAAAAAGAGATTTTCAGGCAGACATATCTTGCAGATGGAAGCCGCAAGGAAAATGATGCAGAGTACGCATGGCATATGGCAATAATGACCATGCTGCTCAAGAGGGAGTTCTCGTTCCTGAGATTTGGATAGCATTTTCAAAGGCAACAGGAATACCGGAGCTTATGAAGACCACAAGAGACGAGCCGGACTACGATAAGCTCATGAAGTATAGAATAGCAATCCTCAAGGAGCATGGACTTGGACTTAAGGAGATCCAGGATACCATCGCAACTATAGATCCTATGCCGGGTGCAAAGGAATTTCTTGATGAACTTCGTTCAATAACACAGACCATCATTATAAGTGATACATTTACACAGTTCGCAGCACCGCTTATGAAGAAGCTGGGATATCCTACAATCTTCTGTAATACACTTGAAGTAGCAGAAAACGGCGAGATCACAGGCTTCAAAATGCGTTGCGAACAGAGCAAATTAACAACAGTAAAGTCCATCGCACTCACAGCCACAATGACCTTGGCACTTGAACAGGCTGACCCGGACGAGGTAGAAATAGGATCCGTTATTGTAGTAAAGCCCGGGGAAAAAAGTTCCGATTGACGGAATCATAATAGATGGAAGCTCTACATTAAACACAAGTGCATTAACAGGTGAGAGTGTCCCAAGAGATGCGAAATGTGGAGATGAAATCATCAGTGGATGTATAAATTTATCCGGTGTGTTAAAAATAAGGACTACAAAAAGAATTTGGAGAATCAACAGTTTCAAAGATATTAGATCTTGTTGAAAACTCAAGCTCTAAAAAATCAAAGTCAGAAAACTTTATTTCAAAGTTTGCGAAATACTATACACCTGCAGTCTGCTACAGTGCACTCGCACTTGCTATACTGCCACCGGTTGTGAGGATGTTATTTATGTCGGCATCACCTGAATGGGCTACATGGATATACAGGGCGCTTACATTCCTTGTTATCAGCTGTCCGTGTGCACTTGTCATAAGTATACCACTTAGTTTCTTTGCAGGAATTGGTGGAGCCAGCAGGGAGGGTGTACTTGTAAAAGGCTCTAACTATCTTGAAACACTATCGCAGACAAAATATGTTGTATTCGACAAGACAGGAACGATGACTGAAGGTGTATTTGAAGTTACGGGTGTGTATGAAAACACAATGGATAAAGAAAAAGTGCTTGAATATGCAGCACTTGCAGAAAGTTTTTCGTCACATCCTATCAGCAAAAAGCCTAAAAAAGCATATGGCAGGGAAATAGACCAGACAAGGGTTTCTGATGTTGAGGAAATCAGCGGACATGGAATAATTGCAAAAAGTCGACGGTATAGATGTGGCAGCGGGAAACTACAAGCTCATGAAAAACTCAGACTTTCATATGCAGATAGCGATAAAGTAGGAACGATAGTCCATGTGGCTGTAAATGGAAAATACGAGGGATATATACTCATTTCAGACAGGATCAAGGCCACAGCAAAAGAGGCGATACATGCACTTAAAAAAGCGGGGATCGAGCGCACTATAATGCTTACAGGCGATTCAAAAACTGTTGCGGACTCAGTAGCAAAGGAGCTTGGTATAGATGAAGTATACAGTGAGCTACTGCCATCAGACAAAGTTGCGAAGGTAGAAGAGCTTCTGGCAAAGAAGAGCAGAAAATCAAAGCTTGCCTTCGTAGGTGATGGAATAAATGACGCTCCGGTTCTTTCAAGAGCAGATATAGGAATAGCAATGGGAGCCATGGGATCAGACGCAGCCATAGAGGCAGCAGATGTTGTCCTTATGGATGATGATCCGGTAAAATTTCAAAGGCGATAAAGATCTCGAGAAAATGTCTTAGGATAGTATACGAGAACACATATTTTTTGCAATAGGGATCAAGCTTATATGTCTGCTTCTTGGAGCAGTAGGAATTGCGAATATGTGGCTTGCAATATTTGCGGATGTCGGAGTCATGGTCATTGCGGTACTCAATGCGATAAGAGCATTGTTTGTACACAAGCTTTAAAATGATTATCCAAAACAGGATTATTATAAAAATAAACAGATAAGATAAGAGGCAGGATCACTTTGCCTCTTATTTCACATTAATGTGTACTAAAGACTATAATAATGTTATGATTATAAGGCAAACTAATTGTTGTCCATCATATTATGTTATTATATAAAAGACAGCATGCAGTTTAGGGATGATTACGATTGGAGAAAAGATGATAAGTAATATGAATAATATAGATGATACAGTTGAATGTTGTGATTGTAACGAAGTCCATGAGGAACTTTTAAAGATCGTAAATGAGACAATGCCGGAGGAAACAGAGCTGTATGATCTGGCAGAACTTTTTAAGGTTTTTGGTGATTCGACAAGGATCCGGATACTTTTTGTTTTATTTGAGGCAGAAGTCTGTGTGTGCGATCTGGCAAAGGTACTTAACATGACACAGTCAGCTATTTCACATCAGCTTCGTATTTTTAAAACAAAATAAGCTTGTAAACAGCAGACGTGAGGGTAAATCAGTATTTTATTCACTTGCTGATGGACATGCGGACGATAATCGCACAAGGCCGGGAGCATATTGAGGAATAGCATATAAAAGATGGTTTGTGATATCCGGGATGGACAGTAAAGTAAAAGAGGTAGACGTGACAGAATTAGAACAATATTATAATAAATTTAATGAAGAAAAACGGTTAAACAGCCGCCACGGAAAAGTTGAATTTATAACATCCATGAAATATATATATGAATATCTGGGACAGATAGAGAACACTATAGTTATAGAACAAGGTGAGGGGATGACTCATGACGAAATCCGTGCCGCAAAAAACACAGGATAAAGATTCTTGATGTAGGTGCGGGAACAGGAAGATATTCGGTGCCGCTTGCGGAAGATGGCTATGATGTTACGGCGCTTGAGCTTGTAAAGCATAATCTGGGAAGATTAAAGCAAAAGAGTGATAAGGTAAAAGCTTATCAGGGAAATGCCGTGAAATTAAAGAAATTTTCAGATGACCAGTTTGATCTTACACTTGTGTTTGGACCTATGTATCATCTTAAGTCAGAAGAGGAAAAGCTTGCGGCACTGCTTGAGGCGAAAAGGGTCACAAAACCCGGTGGTGTAATCCTTGTCGCATATATAATGAATGAGTACAGTGTGATAACCTATGCGATAAAAAAGAAAAGCACATAAAAGAGGGAATAGAGTCGGGGATGCTTGACGAAAAATTCCACTGTACAGAAAAAAGCAAATGATCTGTATAGCTTTGTACGTCTTGAGGATATAGAAAAGTTAAACGAAAAGGCAGGACTTCAGCGTGAAAAAATAATAGCTGCGGATGGAGCAGCTAACTATATAAGACCATTTTTAAATGCTCTCGATGAAGATGAGTTTGATCTGTTTGTGTCTTACCACCTCAGTACATGTGAAAGAGCTGACCTTATGGGGGCAAGCGCACACACAGTGGATATACTAAGAGCATAGGTTAAGAGTATAGACTGTAAGAGCATATAAGCTATCAAATGTTGGAAGCATGAGTTAATATTACAATAAAGGAATTACGTATGATAAAAAATGTTAAAAGGGTAATAATAATTATAATGATATGTACGGTATTGGCATTTACACTTGTGTCATGTGGAGTGGATGAGAGTGTGCAAACGGTACAGAATATGGTGGATACAGAGCCTGAAACTGGAAATGCAAAATCGCAGGCTGGTACAGAACAGACACTGACAGAGCAGCCGGAAGAAACAAAGCCGGAAAATGAGAGTGAAATGCCGCAGGAGGCTCTGACCGAAAACACAGGAAGCTTCAGAACAAACACAGGAAGTTTCAGAACAGACACAGGTACACACACCACAGGCTGTAAGTGTGACGGTTTCTGCGACAGGTGACTGTACACTTGGAAATAATCAGGAACAAAGTTATAGTGGAAGCTTTAATTATTACTATGACACATATGGGCAGGATTATTTTTTTGACGGAGTGAGGGATATTTTTGCGTCAGATGATTTTACATTGATCAATCTTGAGTGTGTACTTACTGATGAAACTGAAAAAAGTTGAGAAAGCGTGGAACTTAAAAGGAAAACCTGAATATGCTGGAATTATGACAGGAAGTTCCGTAGAAGCATGCAGTCTTGGAAACAATCACACTCTCGATTATGGACAGCAGAGTCTTATTGATACGCAGAATGTACTCGATGAGGCTGGAATTGTGTATGGGTATAATGATATAATAGGTACATATACTACAGACGAAGGCATTACGATAGGAGTTGTTTCAGCAAATCTTCTCTCACAGAATGCAGACAGGGAAGAATATATAAAAAACGGGATTGAAAATCTAAAGGAGCAGGGAGTATCCCTTATAATAGCGTGCTGTCATTGGGGGATAGAAAGAGAGTATTATCCAAACGATTATCAGGTAAACACTGCACACAAGATAATAGACTGGGGTGCAGACCTTCTGATAGGCAACCACCCACATGTGCTGCAGGGAATGGAACTGTACAATGGCAAAGTAATATGTTACAGTCTCGGAAACTTCTGCTTTGGCGGAAATAAAAATCCAACAGATAAAAATACTGCAATCTATCAGCAGACTTTCAATTTTTTAGATGGTCAACTCAACCGGACATAAATGCGTGCATTATACCATGCACATTGAGCAGTACCCAGTCAGCAAATGATTTTCAGCCGACTGTGACAGAAAATGGTAAAAAAAAGCAGGAAATAATCGATCTGATGAATACATATTCACAAAATTATAGTAATATTGGATTTTTATGAAGATGGAAAATTATATGTAAGGGAGTAGTGAGCATTATGTATATGTGGAGAGAACGTATTAAAGGTGATACAGCAGTAGATGTGGTGGATACAGGTCTTTCTCCGCTTGATTTTGTCGACGGATTTAAGATCAGACCAGGTTTTTTCAGAATGAATGGAGCATATGAGACTTCAAATGGTGTGAGTTTTACGATAAATTCACATGGTGCAACAAGATGCACACTGCTTCTTTTCAGGCCAATGGAGAAAGAACCATATGCCGAGGATACCATATCCGGATTCATACAGAATAGAGATACCTATTCTATGCTTGTTTTCGATATAAAAATAACTGATTTCGAATATGCATTTTCATTTGACGGAGAATATGATCCGGCAAAGGGACTTTTGTTCAACAAAGACAATGTGATCCTTGATCCATATGCAAAGGCTGTGACTGGACAGAGAAACTGGGGGAGATAAACCGGAGGGTTCTGACAACTTTGTATACAAGGCGCGCGTTGTAAAAAGCAATTTTAACTGGGGCGATGTGAACCAGCTCGAAAAGCCTATGGAGGATCTTGTTATATACGAGACACACGTAAGAGGTTTTACAAAAAGATCCTTCGTCAAATGTAGCGGCTCCGGGAACATTTGCCGGGCTTAGGGAGAAGATACCATATCTTAAGGATCTTGGAATAAATGCAATAGAACTCATGCCTATATTTGAATTTGACGAAATGGAAAGTGCGAGGGTTGTTGACGGAGTCCAGCTTTACAACTATTGGGGATACAATACAGTATCTTTTTTTGCACCTAACACCAGTTATGCAAGTCAGGAGGAGCATCATCGTGAAGGGGATGAACTGAAGGCACTCATAAAGGAGCTAAAAGCAAAATGGGATAGAAGTAATACTTGATGTTGTTTTTTAACCATACAGCGGAGGGAAATGAGAAGGGACCATGTTTTTCCTTTAAAGGAATTGACAATAATATCTACTATATGCTGACACCGGATGGATATTACTACAACTTTAGTGGATGTGGAAATGTTATGAACTGCAATCATCCGGTCGTAAGAAACTTTATCATAGATTGTCTGCGCCACTGGGCTGTGGAATACAGGGTTGATGGCTTCAGATTTGATCTTGCATCTATTCTTGGAAGAGACCAGAACGGAGCGCCGATGGCTAATCCTCCTATTCTGGAATCGCTTGCGTTTGATCCAATACTTGGCAAATTAAAGCTTATAGCGGAAGCATGGGATGCCGGTGGTCTTTATCAGGTGGGAAGCTTTCCTTCATGGAACAAATGGGCAGAGTGGAATGGAAGATACCGTGATGATATGAGATGTTTCTTAAAGGGAGACGATGGAGCAGCAGGAAATGCGATAACACGTATAACAGGTTCAAGAGATCTCTATAATCCGGCAAGCAGGGGACATAAAGCATCTGTAAATTTCCTGACATGTCATGATGGATTTACATTGTATGATCTATATTCATATAACGAAAAGCATAATGAAAAAATGGATGGAACAATTCAGACGGCGACAATAATGGTCACAGCTGGAATTGTGGAGCTGAGGGAGAGACTGATGATCCGGCAATAAACGGACTCAGATGCCGGCTTATAAAAATGCATTTGCAGCATTGCTCTGCAGTCGTGGTCCGGCTATGTTTTTTGCAGGAGACGAATTTTGTAATACACAGTTTGGAAATAATAATGCGTATTGTCATGACAATATCATTTCATGGCTCGACTGGACCAGACTTGACAAACACAAAGAGGTTCACGATTTTGTGCGGCACATGATAAAGTTCAGAAAAGAGCATCCGATCCTTCGCAAAATGACAAAGCCATCATCATGCCAGCTGCCGGAAATAAGTATCCACAATGGATCTCCTTTTAATGCAAACACGGATTTCCGTACTAAACTCATAGGCATAATGTTTGCAGGAAGAAATGAGACAGATACAGATGATGATATCGTTTTTTATTGTATGAATGCGTACTGGGAACCGCTTGTCATGCAGCTTCCTGTACTTCCAAACGGAAGGAAATGGATAGTTGATGTCAATACAAATGTGGAATATAAGGATGATGAAAACTTTATGGAAAAGACTGAGATAATCGGAGAAAATACGATACGTGTTCCGGGAAGGACTACAATTATTCTTGTAGCAGAATAGAATCAGACAGACCTAACAGATAATCTGCAGATACATCGAGTGATCTGCAGATTTCTTTTTATCATGATCGCATTTGGAATACGTGCACCGGTGCGGTATCCGGCGATAGTCGAAGTGGCACAGTACATCTTATCTGCAAGCTGAACATTGGTGATATTTCTGACAAGCATTACATAATTCAGTCTGTCGGCAAAAGAATATTCGATATTGCTGCTGTACTTGTCTCTGTGTTTACTTATGTCTGGATTTATCTTTTTGTTTATATTGATTACTTTACTCATGATGAGTGAATTTTATATCATAAATAGACAATAGAAGAGAAAAGGCACATAGCGCAACTATTTTCTTACAATAATAGAAAAATGTAAAATTTTGTAAATAATAAACTTAAGCTTTTCTTGTTATATCCAGCCGCCATCAAGTGTGATGATCTGACCGTTTAAATATTCATTTCCGGTTGCAATAGACAGCGCAAGGGATGCAACATCATCCGCAGTTCCGAAACGTCCGGCAGGTATTTCATCAGCGAGCTCATTTCGTTCTTCATCTGTGAAACACTTACTCATGTCAGTGTCTATAACACCGCACGCGATGGCATTTACCTGGATATTTGAGGGGGCAAGTTCTTTTCCGAGTGCCTTTGTAAAAGCATTGATTCCACCTTTGCATGCAGAGTATGCGACTTCACAGGATGTACCCACATTGCCCCAGACAGATGAAATCTGGATGATCTTACCGGATTTAGAACTTACCATCTGTGGGATAACAAGCTTTGAAAATGAAAATACAGATGTAAGATTGTTTGCGACTATTTTATTCCATTCTTCAATCGACATATCACTCAGCAGTCCTATGTGGGAGATTCCGGCATTATTTATAAGTACATTTATGTGACCGAATTTATCCAGGGTTTCACCTACCATATGGGCGGCAAAGGAATAATCCCCGACATCTCCGGTAAAGCAGAGTGTCTGGATGCCATATTGCTCATGCAGTGACAGGGCATGGTCATTGAGAAGTCTGGTATTGTTGTGGCAGCAGAGGCTTAGATTGTATCCCTCTGCGGCAAAAGTTTTTGCCAGTGCGGCGCCTATTCCGCCCGAAGCACCGGTGATAAGTACTGTCTTTTCCATAATAACCTCCAAAACAGGGTATAATCGTTGTTTGTCACACTGTTAGGTGTGACCAGTAACATAAGTATTGGTCAAAATAAATTATATCATTACTTTATGCTGGACAAAAGCATTAAGCTGTGATAATATATGAACGTTGGAAAGCAAGTGTTACTGTTCACTCATAACAGTGTGACCAGCAACAAGCAGGTTCCTGTTCAGACAAGGAACAGTATGAAATAAATATAGCGGCGTGTGGCTCAGTTTGGTAGAGCGCTACGTTCGGGACGTAGAGGTCGCAAGTTCGAATCTTGTCACGCCGATTTTAATGAAAAGCCTTTATTTACAGGCTTTGAAGCGAAAAAGAGCACTTCAATTTTATGTTGGAATGCTCTTTTTTTTAGAATATATGATTAATACATGACGAAAATTTTATTGGAAAAGTGTGGTTTGTGTTTGCTATCTGATAAAAGTAATGGTATCATAGTACTAATAAAAAAAGGAGAAAATGGATGAATATATTAGCACAATGCTGTGGAATTGTGATCATGGGAATTATTTTATTTTTTTTTCCTGACACAGAAAAAATTAAAAACTTCATACAACGCACGTCTTTATTGCTATATGGACAATAGTTTTTTGTGCTCTTATGTTTGATATTTTATCCATTATAGCTATACAAAACAGACAGTATCTGCCGGATTTACTGGTTATTTTTATCTGCAAAAATATATTTGTGGACAATTATATCGGAATCGCTTGTCGCTTTGTGGTATGTATGTGTTGATATTTCAAAATCGAAAAAAATGAAAGGAACTGGATATTCAGGACATCCGTTACATCTAGTGTTTCGGCTGTTATAATAGCGTTTCTTCCCATACATATATATTCTAAAGATGGAGTCGTATATACATATGGCTCAAGTGTTATTGCGACATATATAGTAGCTATACTGAATCTTGCAGTCATTTTTTATATGGTTTATAAGTATAAGAGGCAGATGAATCCAAGGCGAAGAATCGGGGTCATAGCCTGGCTTATTATATGGTGTATAGCAGCTGCTACCCAGTTTTTAAACAACAGGCTCCTTGTTGTAGGCTTTGCAAGTGTGCTTGGTATACTTGTGACCTATCTTATACTTGAAAATCCGGTATCAAATATAGATGCAGATACAGGTTTTTTTAATCTGAATGCACTTTTTATATATATGCGTGAGCTGCAGGGACGCGGGAAGAACGTATCTATACTATGTGTGCGTTATGATAATAATAGAAACAACGCATTTTCATTTGAAACGGAAAACAACATATCAAAGGAGGTTGTGGCATTTATATCTGCTATAAAAAGAGGCTACAACTTTCAGAAGCTCAGCCAGTGAGTATATTATGGTATTTAACGAAAGAGATGAAGCAGAAGCTGCGATAGACTGCATTCAGGATAGATTTGATAAACCATGGGGAAATGATAAGTTCCGGATGCTGCATCTTGAATTGTACTTTATGGTTTCTACAGAAAAGATAAGACGTGCCAATGATATACTTTCCATTTTTCAGTGTGCCAAGCAGGATAGGGCTAAGTTTCATACAAGCGATGTGATGGTCATAGATAACTATGTTATTAATCGTATTTATGAAGAAAAAAAATACAGAAACAATGATAATAGAAGCTTTGAATGAAGATCGTGTGGAGGTATTTTATCAGCCTATATATTCAACTGGCAGAAAAAAGATTTACAACAGCAGAGGCTCTTGTCAGAATCCGTGCAAGAGATGGAAAAATTATACCACGGAAAAATTTATAGGAGTAGCCGAAAAGAGTGGGCTTATTATAAGGCTCGGTGAATACGTATTCGAGAATGTATGTAAGCTTCTTGTTGCGCAGGATTTAAAGAAGCTTGGAATAGAATATGTTGAGATTAATCTGTCTGTTATACAGTGTGCATATGAAAACCTTGCTGTTGATTTTATAAGGTTAATGGAAAAATATAATGTTGATCCGGGATCTATAGTACTTGAGATCACAGAGTCGGCTTCCATTGTAGAAAAGGCTATACTTCTTGAAAATATGAACAGGTTAAGGAAAGTTGGTGTAAGATTTGCCCTTGATGATTTTGGAACAGGGCAGTGTAATCTTAATTATATAGTAGAAATGCCGGTTGATATAGTCAAGTTTGACAGTGCAATGACGAAGGCATATTTCAAGAACGGAAAAGGAAAGCTTGTTATGGATGCGGCTATGGGAATGATCCATAAGCTGAATCTGGAAATTGTTTCGGAAGGTATTGAGGAAAAGAAACAATTCGAAAGGTTAGACGATCTTGGCATAGACTATATTCAGGGATATTATTTTTCCAAGCCAAAGGAGCAGGATGATTTCATTAATTTTATAAAAAAAATAATCAGGCATAATACAAAGAAGGACCCGGAGGGGTCTTTTTTATTATTTTACATGTTTTTACAACTTTAAAGTTCATTTAAGGTTTGGATGATATCATAAGTCCAACATAAGGAAAGGGGTAAAATATCATGGCAGAACAGATGATTTTTAAAAAGAAGTGAAATTAAATATATGATAGATGAAGACATTTTCAGAAAAGCTTATGGAAGTCATGAAAAAATACATGATCGCAGATGCTTATGGAAGAAGCACAGTATGCAGCCTGTATTTTGACACACCGGATTATCTTTTTGATAAGGCGTTCGCTTGATCATCCAATGTACAAGGAAAAGCTAAGACTCAGAAGCTATGGTGTTGTTGCAAATGAAAGCACAAAGGTATTTGTCGAAATAAAGAAAAAATATGATTCGATCGTATACAAAAGAAGGATTGCAATGAAAGAATCCGAAGCTCAAAGATATCTTCTACATCATGAAAAGGTTATGTCATGTCAGATTTCAGATGAAATTGATTATTGCATGGATCACTACGAAGGGCTTGCACCGGCAGTAATGCTTTCCTATGAAAGGGAAGCCTATTATGCAAAAAAGATGACCATGAGTTTCGGATAACCTTTGACAGAAATATTTTATGGCGGGATTATGACCTGTCGCTTTGCAAAGGGATATACGGAAATCCTATTTTAAAGGAAGATCAGGTGCTGATGGAAGTAAAAACAGCGGGTGCAATCCCACTTTGGATGGTTGAGTTTTTAAGTGGGAATAAGATTTACAAGACTTCATTTTCAAAGTATGGAACAGCTTACAGGACAATAAAAGAGAACAGCAAAGATAACAACAAGAAAAGTAATAATGAAGACAATTATGAGGAAAGAATCGGAGGATTAAAATATGCTTAGCAATATTTTTACAGGAATTTTTGATACTACAGGAGAAACAGTTATAGCAGTGCCACAATTTATATTGTGTATTGTTGTATCGCTTATGATAGGAGCATTTATAACATGGGTATATACATATAAAAGCCGTTATACAGCAAGCTTTGCGATAACACTTGCAATGCTTCCGGCGGTGGTGTGCATTGTGATAATGATGGTAAATGGAAACGTTGGAGCCGGAGTTGCAGTGGCTGGTGCATTTTCACTGGTAAGATTCAGATCTGTACCGGGAACAGCCAAAGAAATAGGAACGATTTTCCTTGCAATGGCAGCAGGTCTTATTGCAGGAATGGGATACCTTGGGTTTGCAGTATTATTTTCACTTATCATGGGACTTGTGATGCTTATGCTTAACATTACAGGCTTTGGTACACATAAAAAAGCAACAAATGACAAAACACTTAAAATAACGATACCTGAAGATTTAAATTATGGTGAAGTATTTGATGATCTTTTCGAGCAGTATCTTACACACTGTGAGGTTATAGCAGTAAAAACATCAAATATGGGAAGCCTTTATAAACTTACATATCATATTACTTTAAAGGACCAAAGGCAGGAAAAAGAAGTTCATAGATGAACTCAGATGTAGAAACGGAAATCTTGAAATCAGTATTATGCAGCAGGAGGTAAATGTAAATGAGCTATAGAAGAAAACGATTATGTGCATTGCTTGAAGTGCAGTAATTTTGTCAATGACGGTTACGGCGTGTTCAGGCACAGCAGCAGACAGTACAGATACAACAGAATCGCAGCAGGCTGTATCTACAGGAGATACATTATCTTATGATGACACGTGTTTACAGATAGGGATCTGGATGTGGGCTACGAGGAGAGTGATTCGGTAAAAATAAGTTTGTCAGACGATTCTACAACTGTTTCAAGTGGCAGTTCAGACAATTCTTCAACTGATGATACAGTAGACGGTGTAACTGTAGATGGAAATGTGATCACAATAACATCCGGTGGAACATATATCATCTCAGGAACGCTTACGGAGGGGCAGCTCGTTGTAGATGCAGATGATGAAAAGGTGCAGCTTGTGCTTGATAACGCAGACATTACCTGCGCCACAAGTGCAGCTATATATGTTAAAAGTGCAGGTAAAACTTTCATTACACTTGCAGAGGGTTCAGAAAACATACTTATGAATACAGCTGAATTTGAGGCCATAGATGATAACAATATAGATGCTGTTATTTTCTCAAAAGATGATCTGGCATTAAACGGAAGTGGAACACTTACGATCAATTCTGAAAACGGACATGGCATTGTATCAAAAGACGACCTTAAGATAACCGGAGGAACTTACAATATCACAGCTGCAAAGCCATGCACTGTCAGGAAAAGACAGTGTGCGCATAGCAGCGGGAACATTTAACCTTGTATCCGGCAAGGATGGAATACATTCAGAAAATGCAGATGACAGTTCAAAAGGTTATGTATACATTGCCGGTGGAGAATTTACGGTCGATAGTACAGGAGATGGAATTGATGCATCAAATATTGTGCAGATAGATGATGGAACGTTTGATATTACAGCCGGAGGCGGAGCAGAAAATTCCACAAAAACCCATGAGGATAATATGATGGGCGGCCCGGGAGGCGGAAAAGGACCGCAGATGGGAGAAGCACCGGACGGGAATGCACCATCAGAGAAGCCAAGCGGGGAGGCACCGCATGGAGATCCTGGAAATAATAGTTCAGAAAATAGCGGATCGGATAACAGCAGTTCCGATAGAGAAACGCCGCCAGAGAAACCAGACAGCAATACAAACCAGGCTGCAGGAACGGAACAGTCAGAAAGTGACACTTCTGATTCGGATTCTGCAAGCACAAAAGGAATCAAAGCAGATGGCAGACTATATATAAATGGTGGTACATTTACAATAAATTCAGCAGATGATTCTGTCCATAGTAATTCAGCAGTTACTATAAATGACGGAACATATACATTAACCACTGGCGATGATGGAGTACATTCAGGTGAAGCAGTTGAAATAAACGGCGGAACTATCACGATATCAGAAAGCTAGGAAGGACTTGAAGGACTTACAGTGACTATAAACGATGGAGATAGCGATATTACTTCTAGTGATGACGGCATAAATGCAGCCGGAGGCACCGAGGAGATGGGATTCGGCAGAATGGGAAATGACAGAACAGAGAACACATCTACTGATGAAATGTGGATGGAAATAAACGGTGGATATATCCACGTACTCGCAGGAGGTGACGGAATTGACTCAAACGGAGATATCACAGTAAATGGTGGCGAGGTTTATATAGATGGCCCATCTGACAACGGAAACAGCGCAATAGATTATGGCGACAGATCCGCCTGCTACGTAAACGGAGGAACAGTTGTTGCAATAGGAAGCAGCGGCATGGCAGAGGATATAAGTGATGACTCTGACCAGCAGGTAATGCTCGTAAAACTTGATTCTCAAAAAGAAGCCGGTGAAGTTACACTTACCGACAGTGATGGAAACGAGATCATAACATATACAGCGTTAAAAGCGTATGACTGCGTGATAATAAGTACTAAAGATCTTGAAGCAGGCCAGACATACACACTTACAACGTCTGGAACGCAGACAAACGTAGATCTGTAGTTTTATGACATAAATTATACTCTTTTCATTTATGTTAAATTGTTATATAGTATAGTCAATATAAATGATGCTTAAATAATTAAAAAATGAACAGAATAAAGAGGTAAACAGGATTTATGCCGCACTAGGATTTTGCAAAAATTATAATAAAAACTTAATATGACGAAACGAGGTATTATTATAAATGAAATTGCAAAACCGGATTTTTAAAATGGATAATTTAGATGCGGTATCCTTTTTCAATGGACTTGTTTTCTTTTCACCGGTTGCATTATTAGTAAGGACTGAAACCGGAATATCAGTTAATGATTTCTTTGTACTTCAGGCGCTTCTGTCGATATGTATATTTGTCGGAGAGATACCAACAGGCAGACTATCAGATAAGCTGGGGCACAGAAATACCCTGATACTGTCACAGCTTATGCTCCCTTTTTGCAAGAGTATTGCTTTTAGCGGCTTTCATTAATAAAAGCATGGTTCTTTGTAATAGAAGTCTTTGTAGAAGGAATGGCTGCCTGTTTTTCATCGGGAACCCAGAGTGCGTATATTTATTCGGTTGAACCAAAAGACATATTTGTAAGTAAAACTGCACATGTGGCAAATTGTGGAACGGCAGGATTTGTTATCAGTACAATAACGTATGTGTTCATTTACAAATTTTATGGAATACCAGGGCTGCTTGTGGCTACGATATTAGCAGATCTGGCAGCAGTAATAACTTCATTCGGACTAAAAAGAGGGTTAATACGGATAAGAGGCAAAATTGTGTTATGGCAGGAAAATGCCGGACTTTTAAATCTGTATGTAATATTAAAACCGTCTGGATAATCGTATTTTTTAGCGTCCATTAACATAGCATACGTGCTTATCAATTTCTTCTTCGTAGAAAAGCTTATGGAAATAGATATAAGCGAAGTCTATATGACACCGGTCATCCTGGGATATTCTATTATCCAGCTTTCCTCAGAATTTATATTGAATAAGGTGAAAACGATAGAGAAAAATATTGTTTTTTGTATGTTCTTTTTCTGGCGGGTCTGATGCTGTGCTTTTTAGGACTGCTATCTGACAGGATCGTGATAGTTGCGATAATGCTCGTACTCCCGCTGGTCATAGACATTTCAACATATCTTTTAGATGAAGTGCAAAATAAAGTTGTTGATGAACAGGGAAACGATAAGCGCAGGGCTGAGATAATCTCAATATTTAATATGGGAGTAAATCTTGTCGAAATAGTATTTCTTTTTGGATCGGCATATGTGGCGAACCTCGGCACAATGGTATGTTTTATAGTGATCGGAATTACAATGATATTGTTAGGAAATCTCTCAATAGTATTTAAACCGTTTAGCAAATAAAAGGTCGATATTTAACTAAAATATTCAAAACCAGTAGAATTTTCCTCCCCGATAGTGGTAGTATGGTACTAGCTTGATTTTTTATTAAGTAAATAATAATACTACTACTAAGGGGATTTTCATATGTCGAAACAAAAGAAATCAATAACTTCTATCAAGACCAAAATACTTACTGCGGTAAGTGCGCTGGTGCTTATTCTTGTCTTGATTTTTGATTTTATTGTCGTATATGATTTCCAAAAATATTATTGAGGATAAATCAAAACAGGTACTTGAGCTGTCAGTTAAAAATCAGGCATCACAGATGGAAGCATGGATGACGGAAAGTCTTAATGTATTTAACACGTTCAAGGAAAACCTTGAAACGATGGATTACACAGATGAGCAGATACAGACATTGCTCGACAGCTATCTCGGAAAAAGCTCAAACTATCGGATGGATTTTTATATAGCAGATTCAGATGGAAAAGTAATGCAGGCAGATGGTGTGGAATATAAGAAAACGATAAGTGATGATCCGGTATGGTATACAGAAGGTCTTACCCGTGTGAATATGGCATTTGGAGATGTGTTTTACAAATGAGGCTGGAGAAGAAGTTATCAGTGCCAGTGCGATATTGCGTAATCCGGATAAAATCAGGGTGATCGCAATAGATGTTCCAATTGCGCACATACAGGTCATAGTCAACTCATTTATAAGTATGGATGACGCACAGGCAGTTCTTATAGATCGTTCAACAATGGATATTTTATCACAGAGTGAGGATAGTTTATCAGGCTCATTGAGTGATGACAGCGGTTTCCTCGGAACGATCGGGGAAAAAATAGATGAGCAGGATTATGATTCAATATCCCTTGATAATAATATAGTTGAATTTAGGAAATCTCAGGAACAAACTGGGTTTTAGTTTCGTATGTTCCGGAAGCATCAATATTTGCAGAATTGGTTTCACTTAGAACAACTATGGCAATAGTTGCAGTTGTGATTCTTATAATTCTTCTTGTACTGATGGAGAGAATGGTAAACTACATGATAAAACCGATCAAATCACTTACAGATTCTATTGTCATGATG
>VOFC01006981.1_pt1 | contig 22386 bp, 46 predicted proteins | sample 5384161 | NCBI WGS metagenome assembly VOFC01 (sample SAMN12384722, study PRJNA508395) | human gut metagenome | isolation source: healthy gut B | host: Homo sapiens | reverse complement strand
GCCCCCTTCTTCAGCTAACTTTTTCCACAAGAAGACGGACAAAGTGATCTTGGTGGATTGGTGTTGCTGATGGAAGTGCATGATAGTAAGCATCCGTGTCCACAACAGAAGTCTCTATTTCTTGGTTAACTTCCTGGAAGCAAATAATATCATACTGAGCTTTAAGATCTGTTCCTTTTTGGTTTGGAATTTTCCTTCTGCATCTTCTTCCATCCAACTGTGGGTATTTAAAGTTAGAAATTTCATAAGTTTATCCCTCTTCTGACTTGCATCTAGAAATGACATAGGGTCATTTACAAACAAACAGCCCAAAGGGCTGTCTGCTTGTTTATCGTTTAGCAAATTAAGTTCTACTTTTGCAACTGGGCGTTAGCAGCCAATTTTACCTGTATGTTCTACTTTTAACTGATTTGATTGCATCTCATTTGTAAAGACAACAACTGTAGATGTTTCATGACCTGCTTCACGGATAGCATCAGGTTTGCTTCAACCAAGAGATCACCTGCAGCAGCAACTTTTGACCTTCAGTAACTTTAACGTCGAATGGTTTACCTTCAAGACTAACAGTGCTCAAGTCTCCCGATGTGAACCAAAACTTCAAGACCATTGTCTGTTACCAAACCAAGAGCGTGTTTAGTTGGGAAGATACTTGTCACTTTACCAGCTACTGGTGAAACGATTTTACCGTTTTCTGGTTCTACAGCGAAGCCGATCACCCATCATTTTTTGTGAGAATACTGGGTCTTTGAACATCTTCGATGTTGATCACTTCACCATCTGCAACAGAGTGCACTTCATCCGTTACCCCTTTAAAGGTTGCTTCTGAAGCTTTTTGAACTGCTGTCATTTGGCTAGGAAGTGTTTCAGGAATGACTTCACCTGAACCAAGAACGTCTTGGATATCAGATTTCAATACGTCAGCTTTAGGTCCGTAGATTGCTTGGACACCTTGTCCTTTCATGACAAGACCCATAGCGCCTTCAGCTTTCCATTGTTCTTCTGTTCCGACTTTTCAGCGTCTTTAACAGTAACACGAAGACGAGTCATACATGCGTCAACGTCTACGATATTGGCACGTCCACCAAGAAGGTTGATGATGTTAATGACTTGTGAACTTGCTGAGCTTGTTCCAGCACTTGCTGCTCCAGCAGATTCTGATGAAGAATCTTCACCTTGCTCATAGTTTCCGTTACGTCCTGGAGTTGCATAGTTGAATTTCTTAATCATGAAGTTGGCAATGAAGTACATGATGACTGCCAAAGAGGACAGTTACCCAGATAAAGTTAATGATATCCATCGCCAAACCAGCGTTAATAGCGAGTGGTGTACGTGTCAAGAATTCGATAGAACCGAATGAGTGAACACGAAGGTTAACGATATCAGCCATTGCAAAGGCACATCCTTGTACCAAATGCATAAATAATGTAAAGTGGAGTAGCTACGAACATGAACATATACTCGATAGGCTCTGTTACCCCTGTCAAGAATGTTGCAAGCGCAGTTGCAGTCAACATACCTTTGTACTGATGTTTTTATCATCATCAACGTTACGGTAGATGGCTACTACGATACCCATCAAGATACCGAATGAACCAATCATTTGACCAACTTTAAAGCGGGCTGGTGTAACAGATTCAAGAAGGTGTTTGTATTGTTCTGGGTGTGCACCTTTAAGGTTTGCAAAGGTCAGTAACCCAAGCAAGCCAGAGTGGGTCTTGACCCAATACTTCAGTACCTTTAGCAGCACCAGTCAATACGTGGTAAGTACCACCCAATTGAGTGTAGTTGATTGGGATAGTCAACATGTGGTGGAGACCAAATGGCAAGAGAAGACGTTCCAAAGTACCGAACAAGAACGGTGCCAAGATTGGAGCAGTTTCTTTTGAGTTGGCAATCCACATACCAAAGCCGTTGATTCCTGATTGGATAACTGGCCATACGATAGCAAGAACGATAGCTGCGATAGCTGAACGAAGAATAACACGAATGGTAAGCGTTTACCATTGAAGAATGATAAAGTTCTGGCAATTTACGGAAGTTATAGTATTTGTTGAAGGCAGTAGCCCTCCGATGAAACCAGAGATGATACCTACGAACACACCCATGTTGAGGGCTGGAGCTTCCAAAACACTGATGAAGTAATCAGATACCTTGATTGATTGACCAAAAACGGTGTGGACTGTAGCAGCCTTTATCAGCAAGAATATCTGAAGTAACACCAAAGATTGAACCAGTCAAACGGTTAATCAAGATAAAGGCAAGACCTGCCGCAAAGGCACCGCCTGCACGTTCCTTAGCCCAGCTACCACCAATGGGCAGCAAGGGCGAACAAGATGTGAAGGTTACCAATAACCCCCAACCAATCTGCTCAAGAAATCCACCAGTAATAACGAGTGGTGCCATGTTTGATTAATCATAGCAACTGTTTTACCGAGTGAGATCATGAGACCTGCTGCTGGCATAACTGCGATAACAACCATGAGGGCTTTACCGAATTTTTGCCCAGAACTCAAAGCCAAATTTTTCTTTTTAGCTTATTCATTTCATTTCCTCCTACGTTTCGATGCAAACGCTTGCATAACTTATGTAATTATTATAGCATCTTTTACGATTTGTAAAGCGTTTTCGTAAACTTTTTTTGAATTTTTTACAAATTTAAAAACCCCCAGTGAAAAACAGTGGGTTACTTGATTATTTTTAAGCCATCAGAACCATCAAAATTGGGATGACAACCATGGTTGCAAGGGTAGTCTCAGTAACCATAACAGCCGCGTAATCACTATCAGCTCCGTAGAGTCTGGCAACGACTGGGGCATTGGTCATCACTGGCATAGCGGACTGGATGATAAAGACTTGCTTCATCAAGCTTGGGAGAGGTGCCCAGTAAACAATGGCAGCCATCAAAAAGAGGAGCAACTACAAAGCGTCCCAACAAAATCAATAACTGGTCCTTTTAAGAAACAACTTGCTTCACACCTGCATTGGATACCGACAAAACCGATGAAAATCATAGATAAAGGAGTTGTCAAGCTACCTAAATACTGCAAATCACTGGCTAAAAAGTTGGTAATTTAATATGAAGGATAACAATAATAAGACATAACATGAAACCCATTAGAGGGGGTGAGAAAAATCTTTTTCAGACTTGTTTTTTAAATCAAATTCTGCCTCTCCCTCGCCATCTCGCTGAATAAGGTAAGTTCCCAAAGGTCCAGAAAAAAGGTCGTATTACACATATAATAGATAAGAACATAGGGAATGCTAGCATCGCCCAAAGGCTTGATTGATGGGGAGCCCCACAAAAATGGTGTTCGAATTAAAAAACATGGAAATAAAGAGACCACGACGCTCCTTTTCACTGCAACAATTCTAGCCACCGCTGTCGCAATCCCGAGCAAAATCACCATAGATAGTGTAGGAAAGCGCAATTCCGGTAACATTTTGAAGTAGGTCTGCCGCTGTGAAACGCTGTGTAATCGTATAGAGCATATAACAAGGAAAGGCAATTTGAGTGACTAGCTTAGCTATAAGACCACGTGATTTGTCGTCAAACCAGCCTTTTTTCGCCCATAACGAATCCCACTAAAAATCATACCCAAGATGACTAGGATTCCCGATATACTCGTTAAAAAGATTTCCATGTTTTCTCCTTTTTTCGTTACTGTTACAAATGATAGTGGACACCAGAAAAATCTAATCATTTTTCTGCCTAGAAATCCACCATTATTTTTCAACTTCTCTCAAAACCACTTTAGTATATCACAAAAAGAGCTTGATTTCTCAAGCTCTTTTTCTTCTATTATTTATTCCGCTTTTAAGAGAGGTTCAAAGATGGATACCAGACCAAAGAAGGCGATGAAGATAAGGGGTAATAGTTGCACTAGCTGGTGTTTCCCAATAATAGGAAATAAAAATACCAGAGAGCATACCAACCAAACCAATACCAATAGCCCAAAAATGACAGATTTAAAGGTTTGACCTATTTTCATACCAATAGCTGCAGGAAGAATCATGATGGTAGAAACCAAAAAGTGATCCTGCTGCTGGAATCATCAAAGCAATCGCTATCCCTGTCACAATATTGAAGAGGGAGGGACATGAGACGAACTGGCAAGCCATCCACATGAGCGGTATCCTCGTCAAAGGTCAAAAGTATACATAGGACGAATAAAGAGTAGGGTCAAGACCAATACAATAGCCGCAATAACAAAGAGGGCACGCACCTGCTCAAGAGCTAATCGTGATGATAGAACCAAAAAAGATAGCTATCAGACTCATGCTACTGCTACCCGCCTTGTTACTAAGAATAAGAGCCACTGCCAATCCCATTGACATAAGGATAGCCGTTGAAATCTCCATATAATGCTTGTAACTAACCCTGAGATATTCTAAAACCAAAGCAGCAATAACCACAACCACAAGGGTCATCCAAGTGGTTGATTGTCCCAAGAAAATCCCAACAGCCACCCCAGCTAGGGACACGTGACTCAAGGTATCGCTCATCAGACTTTGACGACGAAGAATTAAGAAAAGCCCCAAAATTGGCGAGAAGATGCTGATAGCAATCACGGCGAGAATAGCACGTTGCATAAAATCATAGGCTAATAATTCACTAATCATGTTTTGTGCTCCTCTCCATCCTTTTCATGGACATTGAAACAACGCCAAGGCAATTTCTGGTTACGAACCAGATGAATATTACGGTCTGTGTACTCCTTGACTTCCTCTGGGTCGTGGGTAATCATCAAGACAGACTTGCCATGCTTGTGAGCCGAATGGTGCATGAGTTCATAGAAAGTATTGGCTGTTCCTGCATCCATACCCGTCGTTGGCTCATCCAAGACAAAGATATCTGGATCCGAGGCAAAATACGAGCAATAACAGCACGTTGCTTTTGCCCACCTGAGAGACGTCCAATCTGCTTGTGACGATTTTCCCACATACCTACAGACTCAAGGGCACGTTGAACGTGCTCCAAGTCGTGCTTAGTCAAACGACGGAACCAGCCCTGACGAGGATAACGACCAGACTTAACAAACTCGTAGACCGTGCTTGGAAAACCTGCATTAAAGCTGGCAATCTGCTGTGGAAGATAGGCCATGCGAAGCTTTTTACCATCTTTATTGGTTTCAGAGATGGTTACAGTTCCTTCTTAGGCTTAAGAATTCCCTAGGGTAGCCTTTAATGAGCGTGGACTTGGCAGCTCCATTTTCCCCAGTTAGGGTCACAAACTCCCCAGAATCAAATGATAATGAATATTGTCCAGAACAGGCTCCGCATCATACTGGAAGCTCAGTCCTTCAACTGTAATATAGCGCATCTTATTCCTCGATTTTTTCTGCTAATTTTGTCAAGAAACGTTCAATAACCTGACGCTCTTGATTATCGAACTGATCCAATACAGACCGATATACCCCCCCAAGGTCTCTTGGTGGTGTTCCTCGTGCTCTTGGGCTATGGGTTGAGCTTCTTGTGTCAAGACAAAGTAGGTCACACGCCCATCATCCTTATCTTTCTTAGCCTCCAACATGCCCTCTTTGACCAAGGTTTTAACTGCCTTGGTAACAGCAGCTTGGCTGACATTGAGGGTCTTAGCCAACTCAGAATTGGTTTTACGTCCCTCAGACAAAAGCATGAGAATATGCTCCTGAGTATTGGTCAACTTAACCTGACTACGGCACTGACCAATGAGGAGCTCATGCTGATTTTCAGCCTTAAGCAAAATCTGATTAATCAATTGATTTACTTGTTCTTCTAGTTCTAGCATTGCTTTCTCCATTTACTTAACCAGTTAATTATATCGAAAACACAGAGGTTTTGCAAGGGTGGAGCAAGAAAAAAAGATTGGTGATGGGCTATCATCACTATCAAGGAAGAATAAAAGGTAAAATAAAAACCTAACCAAGCTGGTTAAGTTTTCATCAGATATAGATTTATCGCAAAGTTGCAAAGATTTCTTCGACCTGAGCCACAGACTCGGCACGTGAGACTTCGCCACGAACCTTGGCTGCTCCCGCTGTTCCACGAAGATAGTGTGGCGCAAGACCACGGAATTCACGGACGGCAATCTTCTCACCTTTAAGGTCTACCAAACGTTTGAGGTGGTCTTCAGCGATGTCCAATTTCTTATCAAATGGAAGCTCTGGCAACTCCTCTCCTGTTTCGAAGAAGTGGTTGATTTGCGTGAAAATGTAAGGATTGTTCATAGCTGCACGACCCACCATAACAGCATCTACACCAAGTTCCTCAATCATAAGTTTAGCATCTTGAACGCTACGAACATCACCATTTCCGATAAATGGAATCTTAGTGATAGCCTTAGCAACACGGGCCAAAGTCTCATGATCACAGTGACCTGTGTACATTTGCTCACGAGTACGGCCGTGCATAGCAAGGGCAGAAACACCTGCAGACTCAGCTGCAAGGGCATTTTCTACAGCCAAGTCACTGTCTGACCAACCTGTACGCATCTTAACAGTCAAAGGAATATCAAGTACTGATGTTACTTCCTTGACGATGTGGTAAATCTTGTCTGGATCCTTGAGCCACTTGGCACCCGCTTCATTTTTAACGACCTTATTGACTGGACAACCCATGTTGATATCAACAATATCAGCCTTGGTATTGGTCTGGATAAAGTCGGCTGCACGCTTCAAGCCCTCAGCATCACCACCGAAAAGCTGGATAGACATTGGATGCTCATTCTCATCGATGTGAAGCATATGGAAGAGTTTTCTCATTATTGTAGAGGAGACCTTTTTCAGAAATCATCTCCATCACCACAAGACCAGCACCAAACTCCTTTTGCAATGGTACGAAAGGCAGAGTTGGTCACACCTGCCATAGGAGCTAGGACTGTTCGGTGAGGGATCTCTACATTTCCAATCATGAAGGACGAATTAAGTTTAGTCATTGATGAGTTCCTCCAAGTCAACTTCTGAAAACTCATACTTGGTTTTTGGCAGAATTGGCAGATGATTTCAGCCCCGTGATCTTCATCTTTAATAGCTTGAAGTTCATCCTTACCAAGCGTCAAGAGGGCATTTTCAAAGCGTTCACGTGAGCAATCACAGTCAAAACTCAGCTCCTCTTCAGACAAACGTTTGAAAGGTTCATCCCCATAAATGGCATTCAAGAGAGCTTCGATATGGTCATCAGACTCCAAAAGCGTTGAAATGGCTGGCATCTCTTGGATGCGTTTTTCGTAACGAGCGATTTCTTCTTCGCTACTCCTGGTAAAACCTGAAGCATGAAACCACCAGCAACCTTAACCTTGTCCTCTTCGTCAAGAAGTACATTAAGACCAACAGCAGATGGCGTTTGCTCAGATTCCGTCAAATAGTAGGCAAAATCTTCACCAATTTCACCAGAAATAAGTGGTGTTGATGACGTGTAAGGATTACCAGTTCCATAATCGATGATTGAGACAAACTGCCCTTGCCCCATGAAAGGTCCTACCAAAACTTCACCAGTCGCTGTTTTCTTGATATCCACACCTGGATTTTGGATGTAGCCCTTAACATGTCCTTTTGGTATCAGCTACTGAGATGATATGCCCAAAAGAGCTATTTCCGATAACCTTAACCGTAATTTTGCTTTCACCTTTTTGGTTAGCAGCCAAGATTTGGTTAGCAATAAGGGTACGCCCCAAAAGCAACTGTCGATGATGATAAAGTATTGTGTTTTTCCTTTGTGCGGTTCTAACAGTTTCCGTGCTATCAAGAACATAAGCACGGAAAGAACCTGATTCTGAAATTGTTTTAATTAATTTATCCATAGTGTCTCTATTATAACACAAAAAAAAAGAGGGTGGAAAAGTCGTAAACGCTTGGCGTTCTCTCCCACTCTCTCTACCAAATTACCATGAAAATTCGGATAGTTTTTCCCTCAAACTTGCTATTTTTCTATCATCAAAATGGTGTTTTTGCCTTTTGCACAGGTGGTAAATTCTCCAAATACTCAATATAGATGCTGACAAGGAGATTATAGTCATTAGTCGTCAAACGTTTGAGTTGACTATGAATGAAGGCTGTCGCCTGATCATACTTTTCGTGAATCAACAAGTCGTCAATGTAGTCATTGCCATCAATCGTGTGACCTTGCTCGTCCTCCACCTGACCTAAATCAATATCCAGAGTCTCAAACTTAAAAGCCTTGCTGACGACATTAGCTGTTCCTCGAATCTGATTGAGTAGCCAGTCACTGTTATACTCCCATATTAGTCACCTCCATTACTTGCTGCTCAAATCTATTATATCTTTTTAAATACAGTTGTAAACCCTGCCATTACTCTGTTCTATTATCAAATCTATTTTTCATAAAACAACCATTCCAACTGATCCTTCCATTTCATAACTAATCAAGCGGTTAAGCTCAACAGCATATTCCATTGGAAGGGTAAATGGTTCCACAAATCCCATGACAATCATTTCTGTTGCTTCTTGTTCTGAAAGTCCACGGCTCATGAGGTAGTAGAGTTGCTCTTCAGAAATCTTAGAAACTTTAGCTTCGTGTTCAAGAGCAACTTGTGAGTTGTGAATTTCGTTAAATGGGATAGTGTCTGATTTAGATAAATCATCCATCAAGATCGGTATCACATTCGATGTGAGGGAACCGATTTCTTAGAGTCCTTATTGAAAGTTACTTGGTCCACGATAGTCAACCTTACCACCATTACGGGCGATTGATTTAGAGACAATAGATGATGATGTATGTGGCGCATTATGAATCATCTTAGCACCTGTATCTTGGTGTTGACCTGCATTCGCAAAAGCTATAGAAAAGCATAGTCCCACGCGCACCCTCTCCATCTAAGGTAAACAGATGGGTACTTCATAGTATTCGTAGCACCAAGGTTACCATCAATCCACTCAACAGTTGCGTTTTTCTTAGCAGTAGCACGTTTAGTTACCAAGTTGTAGACGCTATCTGACCAGTTTTGGATAGTTGAGTAGCGCATGTAGGCTCCATCAAGTGCAAAGATTTCAACAATGGCTGCATGAAGACTGGCTGAAGTAGGTTGGTGCCGTACAGCCTTCCACATAGTGAACGCTGGCGCCTTCATCAACGATGATAAGGGTACGTTCAAACTGGGCAGTTGCTTCATTGTTAATACGGAAGTAGGTTTGAAGCGGAATATCCACCTTGACGCCTTTTAGGTACATAAATAAAGGTACCACCTGACCAGAAGGCAGAGTTAAGGGCCGCAAATTTATTGTCTGTTGGTGGAACCAGTTTTGAGAAAATACTTCTTGAAGAGTTCTGGGTACTCTTTAAGAGCTGAGTCCGTATCTGTAAAGATAATACCCAACTTGTCATACTCTTCTTTCATGTTGTGGTAAACCACTTCTGATTCATACTGAGCTGAAGCCCCTGCCAAGATAAGCACGTTCAGCTTCGGGGATACCAATACGTTCAAAGGTTTCCTTGATTTTTTCAGGTACATCTTCCCAGTCACGAGCAGGTCGGTCTGACGCTTTTTGGAAATATGTCAAGTCATCGAAGTCGATTTCCAGAAAGATCTGGTCCCCACTCTTGCATAGGCATTTTCTTAAAAGGTTTCCAATGATTTCAAGCGGAATTCAAGCATCCACTCAGGCTCCCCTTTTTCAGCAGACATGGCACGGACCACATCTTCACTGATTCCTTTTTCCTGTTGAAAAGACTGGTGTCACATCATCATGGAAACCATATTTATATTCCCCCAAATCAATGGGTTTTGGTTCTACTTTTTCATTTGTTTCAGTCATAGTATTTTCCTTTATTAAAGGTTTGATTCGTTTTCCTTTTGCTTGGGCAAGGAGACTAACTGCTCCTTGACTTCCTAAAGCTCGCTTCTCTCTATGGCTTTTTGAGCGCATTCCAAGAGAGTGTTGCACATTTGATACGTTGTGGAAATTTAGAAACCCCCCGCCAAGAGCTTGGCTTCGCCCAGCTTATCTGTAGCGATGTCATCTTTTCCTTGAATCATAAGAGAGAAAAATCTCCGCTAGTTCCAAAGCCTCTGCCTTGGTTTTTCCAATAACTGCATCCGTCATCATACTTGATGAAGCTGTAGAAATAGTACAACCATCACCAGCAAAGGCAATGTCTTCAATCACGTCACCATCAAATTTAACTGACAGATTGATAACATCTCCACAAGTCGGATTATTCAGTTGAAGTTGCTCCACATCAGGTAGGACACCATGATGGTGAGGGCTCTTAGAGTGATCGGCCACAACAGCCATATATAAACTATCTAGTCTAGAGAGTGCCATTGAAAAACTCCTTCGTCGCAAGAATTGCCTCTACAAGCTTGTCGCAATCCTCTTTAGTATTATAAATATAGAAGCTTGCTCGGGCAGCTGATGAAATTCCTAAATGATTAATTAAAGGCTGAGCACAGTGGTGACCCGCACGCACTGCCACTCCTTCATAATCAAGAGCTGTCGCCACATCATGAGGGTGAAGCCCATCAATATTAAAGGCAATAACACCTGCATGCTGGCTAGGATCTTCTGGACCGTAGACTGTCAGAACATCAATCGCCTGAAGCTTTAGGCAAAACATAGTCTACCAATTCTTGCTCGTAAGCATGAATATTTTCCATGCCTAAAGCAGAGGGTAGTCCACAGCAGCACCAAGAGCAATAGCCCCCGCAATGTTAGGTGTACCAGCCTCAAATTTCCAAGGCAATTCCTTCCAAGTGGCTTCCTGTTCGTAAACAAAATCAATCATCTCACCACCGAATTCAATAGGATTCATCTGGTTAAGAATCTCTTCCTTGCCATAAAGAACCCCCAATCCCTGTTGGACCTAACATCTTATGGCCAGAAAGGGTGAAGAAATCACAATCCAAATCCTGAACATCAATGGCCATGTGAGGGCGCCGATTGGGCACCATCCACCACCATATAGGCACCAACTTGGTGGGCAAGCTTGGCAATTTCTTTGACAGGATTGATGCAGCCTAAAAACGTTAGAGACCTGAGCTAGACTGACAAATTTTGTCTTTTTCAGTAATCTTGTTGGCCAAAATCTTCCATATCCAATGGCCATCTTTCCAAAGTAGGCATAAACAAGTTTAGCCCCTGTCTTCTTACAAGCTTCCTGCCAAGGAATGATATTCGAGTGGTGTTCCATAATTGAAATAACCACCTCATCTCCTGGCTCAAGAACCTGCTTTCTGCAAAACGACCAACCCAGTTAAGACCAGTTGTCGTTCCACGTGTAAAGAGGACCTCTTTGGTTGATTTAGCATTGATAAACTGACGAAGCTTTTCACGACTAGCTTCGTAAGCAGCTGTTGCGTACTCAGCCAAAGTATGCACACCACGGTGAACATTGGCATTGTCCTCATGATAGTAGGCCATGAGAGTGTCCAAAACTACTTGGGGCTTCTGGGTCGTTGCTGCATTATCCAAGTATACCAAAAGGTTCATCATTAACTACCTGATCTAAAATGGCAAAAATCTTGTCGAATCTTATAGGCATCTAAAGCTGACATCTTATCTCCCTATCTAGATATATCATAGGTTAGACTATCTGAGTCGATAGTTCCTCAACGTTTGTTTAGTTTTTGTATCAGTTACAGAAATCATTTCATCGCGCACTTCTTTAACTGGGTTTCAGTAAGAACTGCTCCCCAAGAAACCGCGAATAACCAAACGTTCTGCGGTGTCTTGATCAAGTCCACGACTCATGAGGTAATACATATCTCTGGATCTACCTGACCGATTGAAGCAGCATGCCCTGCTGTAACTTCGTTTTCGTCAATCAAGAGAGAATTGGGTTGGCGTCTGAACGTGCCTTGTCAGAAAGCATAAGCACACGGCTTTCTTGTTGTGCATCAGCACCCTTAGCACCTTTGACAATGTGACCAATACCATTGAAAGTCAAAGTACCACGTTCCAAAAATAACACCATGTTGTAGGATATGTCCCACAGAGTTGTTACCATAGTTCGTCACACAGTATCAATCCCTTGAACCTGACGACCTGATGAAAGACCAATAACTTTGAGGTTGGCATGACTTCCATTGCCAATCAAGTCACTATCAAAGTCAGCAATAACATTGCCTTCGTTCATGATCCCGAGAGCCCAGTCAATGCTGGCATCACGACCGATACGACCACGACGACTAATATAAGTTGTGACGTTTTTCGCCCAAACGGTCAATAGCAGCAAACTTGACTTGTGCACCGTCTTGAGCAATAACTTCCACAGAAATGTTGGCACTAGCTTTTTCAGTCGCTTCACCTAGCGTTTCAAAGCGCTCAAGGTAAGTCAATTTACTGTTTTTACCAGCTACGATCAAAACGTGTTTGTTAAATGGAACATTTGAAGTTCCATCTTGGTAAAAATAGCTTTCAACTGGCAAGTCAATTTCAACATTATTTGGTACGTAAAGGACTGCTGCACTATTGAAATAGGCATAGTTATAAGCTGCCAATTTGTCCTCATCATAGGCTACAGCCTTACCAAAGAAGGCTTCAACGACTTCTGGGATTTCCTCAAGAGCAGTCGTAAGGTCTGTAAAGACCACACCTTGGCTAATCAAGTCGGCTGGCAATTGTTCAAGTACAGTATTTGTTCCTACTTGGACCAATTTAGGGTTGTTTCCAAGCGCTGTAAAATCAGGCACATTTGCTGATGGTTCATTTTCAGTAATCGTTCCATCACCGAGATTCCAACGGTGGAATTTAACACACTCAATTTTGGAAGAGCCAAACTTTCAAGCTTATCGAAGGCTGCTTGACGAAGGTCTTGCAACCAAAGTGGCTCTGCTTTTGCTTGTGAAAAAGCGATAATAGATTCTTTTGACATAGGTTACTCCTTTTCTAGTTATTTCGAGTAACAGACTTACGCTTCTTCGTGGTACTTCGTAACCGAGCTCTTCAGCGATTAACCTTCTTGCTCAAGACGAGCAGCCAATTCAGGACCGCCTGAAAGAACCACTTTACCTTCCATCATTACGTGTACGACATCTGGAGTGATATAGTTCAAGAGACGTTGGTAGTGAGTGATAATCATAGCACCGAAGCCTTCGCCACGCATAGCGTTAACCCCTTTTGAAACCACTTTAAGAGCATCAATATCAAGACCTGAGTCAATCTCGTCAAGAAGAGCAAACTTAGGTTCCAACATAAGCAACTGAAGAATTTCGTTACGTTTTTCTCACCACCTGAGAAACCTTCATTAAGGTAACGCTCAGCCATTTCTTCACGCATACCTAGCAATTCCATCTTTTCATCCAATTTTTTGATGAAATCAAGAACAGAAATCTTTCGTCATCTTTCTTTACCAGCGTTCATAGCCGCACGGATGAACTCAGCGTTTGTGATTCCTGGGATTTCAGCTGGATATTGCATAGCAAGGAAAAGACCTAGGCGTGCACGTTCGTCAACTTCCAAGTCAAGGATGCTTTCACCATCAAAAAGGATGTCCCCTTCTGTGATTTCATAATTTGGGTTACCCATAATGGCAGCTGACAGAGTAGATTTACCAGTTCCGTTAGGACCCATGATAGCAGCAATCTCACCAGTTTTAAGAGTCAAATTAAGACCCTTCAAGATTTCTTTATCTTCAACAGAAACATGAAGATTTTGATTTCAAGTACAGACATTGTATACTCCTTTTTTCATATATACAGCGAGCACTTGCTCGCTAAATTGCATTATTTTTTTCGAAAATAGTCTTGCTATTTTCTGGAAAATAAAAAGAGAACTTCCATTTTCCTTAATTAGAGTCATTATAACAAAAAGCCATTACTTGGCTTTTCAAATGTTTAATTTTTTTCGCCCTTGCTTCCATTTTAACATGGTTGCTTGGCGATAATCACTATTCCTGATAAATTTCAGAAGGTTGAAGAGTGGTGTTCGACCAACGCCCCAAATCTCAAGCCCTTCAATCAGAATTTCCATTCCCAAAATCAAACTCAAGAGCAAGAGAATACCACCGAGACGGCTAGAAACGTTTAACAGGAGGGCAATCAATGAAAAGAGGATAGCGATGGCATAAACCACCAGAACTGCTCCTCGATGAGTGAAGCCCATGGCTAGAAGGCGATGATGCAAGTGCATCTTGTCAGCCTCCATGGCTGGGCGCCCTGACAATTTACGGCGGACAATGGCTACCACTGTGTCAACAATAGGCACCCAAGGATAATAACAGGTGACAAAATAGCCACTGCAGTTGCATTTTTCAATCCTTGCAATGACAAGACACCAATCATAAAGCCAATAAAAAGCGCCCCCGTATCACCTAGATAGATAATCGCTGGATGATAATTGTAAGGGAAGAAGCCCACAATGGCAGCCACCAAGACAAAGATGGTCATGGTCAAGAAAATATCAGTATCATAGAGGAAGAAATAAGAGATCACCCCCATAGTCATAAGGGAAATGATAGAAACGCCTCCAACCAAGCCATCCAAAAACCATCAATCAGATTAATGGCATTGGTGATGGCCGCAATCCATAACACCGTTAAAATCAAGGGTCAGGACTGGCCCAAAATGAATCATGGGACCACCAAATGGAATCTTAAAGCTATCAAATCGGAAGTCTGTAAAAGCCCAAACGATAACAGCTCCAATAACAATACCAAGCATCTTAGGTAGAGGCTTTAATTCCAAGATATCATCAATGAAGCCCGTCAGAGCTACGACAGATCCCCCCACAACAACCGGCAAGATGTACCTAATGTAAGAAACATGCCAGATATCCTTATGGATAATCATAGGCATAAAGACCAAGGTCGCTAGTACAAAGGCCAACAAAATAGCTAGACCACCAGCACTGGGCATAGGCTTTTTATTGATACGTCTTGCATTGGGATTGTCAACAGCTCCGACACGTAAGGCCAAAGAACGTACCAAAGGGGTCGCTACAATGGCAATCAAAAAGGTCCCAATCAAAACGAATATATAGTTAATGGTCCAAGGCATGTCTTAGCTCCATTTCGTTGCTTGTAGTACCGGTAAAGCATCATCTTCCATCAAGATTGTTGCATGCTCTTGTAGGTAGGCACGTGTTCGGTCTGCCACATTCGCATATTCAAGAAAACGCGCATACATATTGTTCGCGTAATAATCAGGCTCATCAGCCAAGTAAAGAAGGATCGTCATGTAGTAGACATCCCCAAGTTTATAAAGCTCAGAACCTTCAACAGGTACATCCTTCAAACCTTGCGTAAAAGTCACCACTTGATCAAAATCAGAGAAGGCCAAGACATAGTGGGTATAGTCTTCACGAATATTTTCTTCAGCCACTTCCTTAGTAGGCTCTGTCATAGCTTTATCAACCTCTTCCAAGGTCTTTTCAAGCTCTTCAAAGCTTATGGTGTGCTTCGATGTCACCCTTGTCCATAAAATTACCCTCAAGGGCCTTTAGGAACTCTTCTGGAGAAAGCCCTGAGTAGTCATCCATATCTGACAAATCATTGAAATCAAGGTCTTCCTTAAGGTCTGATTTAGTCACAAAGACATCCACACGATCCTTGCGTGGCGTGACACGGAAGCTCAGCATCCACTATTTTTTAAAGTTATCAGGCAAGTCCAACTCATCCATGACAGTATAGAAAAATTCCTCTGTTTTTTCCTGGGGAATCAAGAAATCTTTCAGCTCCATACCATGTTCTTCAAGATCTTCCATGGTAATCATGATTTTTAGAGTTGTCTCGCTTATTTGTTTCATTTCCATATGTAAAAAACCTCGCACGAGTTTGAGTTATTTCATTATACTAGAAAAGCCAAGAGATAGCAATTTCTGAACAAGTTTGAGTCTCATTTAGGAAAGGTTTTCTAAAAACTTCTTAATGCTATCAAGACCTTGTATTTCACCATTTATACCTGTCATCTATCCTAGATTGGAGTATAATAAAAGTGAAAGATATACATGGAGGTGATGACCATGACTGCCTATAAAAAAGGGTGGCTGCGAGCTAGCATTGCTGGAGGAATAACGAGTTTATTAACACTCTTTCTCTACTTGTCGGGGCAACCTTTCATCAAGTAAACAAATCTACCTTTCTTACAGGGGCTAATCGTCGCCATCATACTAGCAACTGCACCCATTTACGACGATAACCGTTTATCGCTCAAACAGCAATCTCTTCTCCACGTCTCTATCATGTGTTTACCATCCTTCCAATTCTCTGTTTATCCGGATGGTATCCCTTGCATAATGTCGTGGACTTCTTGAAAATCCTAGCTAGTTTCTTAACTTGTGGACTGGTCCTATGGTTGCTAGCTTACCTTATCTTTGGAAAACTTATCCACAAATAATCTCTAAACCAGATAAAAAGGACTTCAATTGAAGTCCTTTTTCAGTTTACTTTAAAAGTAATTATCCGAAAATAAGTTTGACAGCTCCATAGAGAAGCACAATAATACCAAGCACGATACGGTATTTTCCGAAAACTGTGAAATCATGTTTCTTAATATAATTCATCAAGAAGCGAATCACGAACAAGCTGACAACAAAGGCTGTCACACTAGCTACCAAGAGAATAGCCACTTGTCCACCTGTCAAGGTATTCCCGTCAATGAAATACTTAACCGCCTTAAGGCCACTATAACCAAACATGGTTGGAATACCAAGGAAGAAGGTAAAAGTCAGCAGCTACGCTACGACTAGTACCAACGATGATACCCCCCAAGAATAGTAGCACCTGAACGGCTTGTCCCTGGAATAATACTCAAGACTTGGAAAAGACCAATATAGAAAGCCGTCTTGTAAGACATACGTGCCAAATCCGTTACCTTAGGCTCTACACGTCGATTGCGGTCCTCAATCCAAATAAAAGGCAATCCCCGTAGACCACCAACATGATAGCTACTACAAAGAAATTACTGAGATGGGCCTCCATCCAGTCGTCTAAAAGAAGACCAAAGAAGGCTGAAGGAATACAGGCAATGACCACCTTGAGCCAAAGCTGCCAAGTCAATTGCACTTCACGTGCTGTCTTACCAGGTTGGAAGGGATTCAAACGTTTAAAGTAAATGACCATAACCGCAAGAATAGCACCAAGTTGGATAACGATATTAAACATATCGATGAAATCTTTACTTTGTCTCAAGTTCAAGAATTCATTCACCAAAAATCAAGTGACCTGTAGATGAAATCGGTAGCCACTCAGTGATACCTTCGACAATCCCAAGAAAGACTGTTTTTAGTAATTCAATAATAAATTGTGCCGTTTGCATAATTATCTCCGTTTTAAAATGCTAGCCTCATCACACCAAAAAATGATCAAGGCTCCAAATCGTCCTTCCTATTATATCAAATTACAACTTGTATTTGAAGACAATCTTGATATAGAGATTGTTTTTCTAATCCCAACTTATTGTCATTAATCCTAATTTCCTGTAAAATAGTAAGGTATGACATTTTTTATAGGAGACATTGTTTCAATGAAAAAATTATTATAGCCTGCTTTGCAGCGCTCCTCCCTCGTTTTTGGTGGGTATCGAAGCGCTCAAGCAGACGAGTATCTCCGTGTCGGTATGGAGGCAATGCCTATGCACTTTTCAACTGGACGCAGGACGATAACTCAAACGGAGCCGTTCCATAGAGTGCACCAAACAGTATGCCAACGGTTATGACCACGTGCAAATCGTTAAAAAATCGCGGAAGTCAAGGCAAAGAAAACCCTTTGGTAGTCAAAAACAGCTTGGACAGGTTTCTGCCCTCCCTCAAAATCGATATGATCATCGCAGGTATGAGCCCAACAGCTGAACGTCGTCAAGAAATCGACTTTTCAGACAGCTACTACCGAAGCGAACCTGTCATGGTTGTCAGCTCAGACGGTGATTATGCCAACGCTAAGAGTCTCAAAGACTTCAAGGATGCTAAAATCACAGCTCAACAAGGGGTTTACCTCTACAATTTGATTGACCAAATCCCAGGTGTCAACAAACAAACCGCTATGGGGTGACTTCGGTGCTATGCGCCAAGCCCTTGCATCTGGTATCATCGATGGTTATGTTTCAGAGCGTCCTGAAGCAAAAACTGCCGAAGAAGCTAGCTCAAAATATAAGATGATTACGCTTAAAGATGGCGGTTTCCAGGTTTCAGACGATGACGTCTCCTTGGCCGTCGGTCTTCGCAAAGGAGACAGCCAACAAATGGAGCAAGTCAATAAGGTCCTTGCTGGAATCAGCCAAGAGGAACGTGTCAAACTGATGGATCACATCATTAACATCCAACCTGCAGATAAGACTGATGATGCTAAAAAGGAAACTTCTTTTAGTCAGATGAGCACTATCATCGCTAAGAACTGGCCACAATTCTTACGTGGTACAGGAATTACCCTTCTTATCTCAATTATCGGTACAGTTGTAGGTACTTTCATCGGTCTTATGATTGGTGTTTACCGCACAGCTCCCTAAGGCTGCTAATAAATTTGTAGCCTTGCTCCAAAAACTCTTCGGTTGGGTTCTTAATGTCTATATCGAAGTTTTCCGTGGTACGCCAATGATTGTACAATCTATGGTTATCTACTACGGTACTGCCCAAGCCTTTGGTATCAATATTGACCGTACCCTAGCAGCTGTCTTCATCGTTTCTATCAACACCGGAGCCTACATGAGTGAAATCGTTCGTGGTGGTATCTTCGCTGTTGATAAAGGGGCAATTCGAAGCTGCAACTGCTCTTGGATTTACCCATGGTCAAACCATGCGTAAGATTGTTCTTCCACAGGTTATCCGTAACATCTTGCCAGCTACTGGTAATGAGTTCGTTATCAATATCAAGGATACCTCTGTTTTGAACGTTATCTCTGTTGTGGAACTTTACTTCGCAGGTAACACTGTCGCAAAGCCAAACTTACCAATACTTCCAAACATTCTTTGTTATCGCAGCAATCTACTTTGTCCTTACCTTCACAGTGACACGCATCTTGCGTTATGTAGAACGCCGTTTGGATCAAGATACTTACACACAAGGAGGGGTTCACTAATGACTGATACGATTTTAGAAATCAAAAACCTCAAAAAATCATACGGAAAAAAATGAAGTCCTCAAAGATATCTCCCTCAGCGTCAAAAAAGGTGAGGTTATCTCAATTATCGGTTCTTCAGGTTCAGGGGAAATCAACCTTCCTTCGCTCTATTAACCTTCTTGAGTCACCTTCAGGTGGTGAAATCCTCTATCATGGGACAACGTCCTTGAAAAAGGTTACGACCTCACTACCTATCGTGAAAGACTCGGTATGGTTTTCCAATCCTTCAACCTCTTTGAAAACCTTAATGTTTTGAAAATGCTATCGTAGCTCAAACAACCGTTCTCAAACGTGACCGTAAAAAGCTGAAAGCATCGCCAAAGCTAACTTGGAGAAAGTTGGTATGGGGGGAACAATACTGGAAAGCTAAACCCAAACAACTTTCAGGGGACAAAAACAACGTGTGGCCATTGCCCGTGCCCTCTCTGTTGATCCAGAGGCCATCCTCTTTGATGAGCCAACTTCAGCCCTTGACCCAGAAATGGTAGGGGAAGTACTCAAGACTATGCAGGAGCTATCTGAAACTGGTTTGACCATGATTATCGTTACCCATGAAATGGAGTTCGCACGTGACGTTTCAGACCGTGTCATCTTCATGGATAAAGGGGTAATCGCTGAACAAGGTAGCCCAGAACAAATCTTTGAAAATCCTAAAGAAGAACGTACTAAGGAATTCCTTAAACGTTTCTTGGGTTAAAAACGAAAAAAGTTAAGGTTTCGACCTTAACTTTTTAGATTCTCAGACATACAAAAACGGCAGTCGCCGTTTTTTTGTCTATAATTAGTTACGACGTGTACGTCTGTCAACAAAACCAAGGAAGGCCAATAGTGTCATAAAGAGACCTACAAGAGTGAATCCAACTGCAGCTGACTCACCTGTTTCTGGCAAGCTATCTGCTTCTTGTACAGGAACTTGTTTCTCGGCTTTGGTTTGACCATAATTTACAGGAATTTGAGTTGCAGGTTGAGCTGCTTTTTTTTCTTGTGTTGTGAAAGCAACAACTTTACCATCGACATCGTAAACAGGTACTGGTGTAAGACCTTTAGATGTAATGTTAGCGAACTCTTTAGCCAATTGTGTTTGAAGCTCTTTTGTCTGCCTTAGCTTTCATGTAGTTATCGAAGGCTGTTTGAACAGTCGTGTATTCGAATTTATCACGCTTAGCTGACAATTCAACAAGTTTCGCACGTTCAGTTGAAAGAGCACCTTTGGCTGCAGTAAGTTTAGCAAAGGCTGTTGCACGTTCTGCTTTAGCCTTAGCTAGGTTACCTGAAGCATTTGTAAGGGCTGCTAGACGGTTCTTAGCAGCAGTCAAAGCTTGGTTAGCTTGTGTCAATGCTACTTGTTTCTTAGCAGTATCTTGCTTAGCAGCGTTGTATGCATTTGTCAAACGTTGCAAGGTTGCAGAACTTGTCGCAAGTTTATCTTTAGCTGTTTGAAGCTCTGCTTGTTTTTTCATCAAGAGTTGCTTGAGCTTTGCTAAGGGCTACTGCTTTTTCCTGTGTTAAAGCATTAAGGTTTTTCAACTGCAGCGTTAGCTTTTTCCAATTCTGATTTAGCAGTTGCAAAGGGCTGCTTGTTTTTCAGAAAGGTTATTCTGAGCAGCTGCCAACTTGCTTGCAGTCGCTTTAAGAGCTGCAAGTTCTGACTGAGTATTCTTAAGCTTAAGAGTTGCTGACTCAGAAGCCGCTTTCTTGCTAGCCAAGTCACTTTGAGCTTGATCGTTAGGCTTGCTTAGCAGCTTCATAAGCTGTTTTGCAGCTGCTAGATTTGCATTTGAAGATGATTGAGATTGGTTACCTTCATATGGGTTAGCAATCTTTTAGTTGTGTCAAAGCTACTATCAGAAGCGATAAATTTTTTATTGACATTGTTTACGTGAACGTTAAAGGCACCTGGTAACAACACTGATGTCTGTTCCAATGTATCACCACCATCTGCTGTAAGTCCAGAGATAGAACGAGCATGGTTCCACTCATTACCGTTAAACATGAAGTCAAGCATAGCTTCATAGACATATTTCTTAATGTCGTTAAGAGTAAATGGTCCTGTCAAACCTTGCCATGTATTAAGATTTTCACCAATACCACACTATTAAATGACTTACCAGCAACGATGTCACCAAGGAGGCACTATCATGTCGTTTATGGCACACAGCTCAACCCCCCAGTTATCTGCTACATAACCGTCTGAAACACGGTCAGCCGCAAAGAACACCACTTTTTTGAAACAGATGTTTGAGTTGTACCAAAAGGCTGTACGAATTTGGTTAATCAAACTTGAAGCATACAATGACAAATCTGTAATTTGAGCTTCACTAAGGTTATTATTCAAATCACTAATTTTAACATTTTTATCCGCTTCATTATCTTGATAACTATTGTTACCACGATCACGTTTGTTAACGTTCTTCAAGACTTGTTCAGCTTGAGCTTTTTCCGCTGCGGCGCTGTTTTAGACTCATGAATCTCTAAACATTGACATACTCTTGTGACACTGAGAATTTTTGACGAACATTAGTTGTCGGTAAGCTTGTTGAAGATTCTGCTTTTTCTTAGCTGCTTCAGCGGCTGCAAGACAACTTTAGGCTGCCTTTTCATTAGCTACTTTTGAGCAGCCCCATAAGCTGCTTTAGCTTGGTTTGCTGCATTTTGATCTGCAGTCAATTGCCCTTCTTTAGCTGCAAATAGCAGTAGCTTTTTTTTTATCAGCTGCCACAAGCGGCTGCCAATTCTTCTTGAGCTTTTTTCTCAGCTGCTGTTGCAGCATCAAAGCTGATTGTGCTTTAGCTTGGTTTAGAAGCTGCCTCAGAAGCACTAGAACCATTAAGAGCTTTTGGCAGCATCTACCGATTTTTGAGCATGCGCTTCAAAAGCTTTAGCATTGACATTAGCTTGATCTTTGTAACGACGGCTTGCTGTTTGTCTGCCGCATCTTTCAGTTTTTCTGCTGATTGAGCTGTTTCGACTGCTGTGATCTTCCCTTAGCTGCATTTTCAGCAGTAGTTATTTGACCTTGAGCGGCAGCAATAGTTCTGGACTTGCTTCATCGGCTGCCGTTTGTGCCTTTTGCTGTCACTTTCTTGCCGTCGCCAGGTTTGCTTGAGCCTGGTTTGCAGTTCATGATTAGCAACAACTGACTCTTGTTGCGATACTGCTTATTTGCAGCGCTGGTTGTTCTCCAGCCGCTTCCGACTTGGGCTTGAGTTGCCAGGACGGCTTGTGTAGCTGGTCGATGATACTGATGCTGTTGTTGAGGCTTGATCCGTTTGTCGTTACCCTCATCAGCTTTTTAGCAACTGTAGCAGAAACTGCACCAAGTCTTGCAGTTCCCGCTGCCATATAAAACCTTTTTATTCATAAGACGAACTCCTTTTTATGTTAAAAATTCACTACTATAT
>VOFC01002834.1_pt1 | contig 22403 bp, 36 predicted proteins | sample 5384161 | NCBI WGS metagenome assembly VOFC01 (sample SAMN12384722, study PRJNA508395) | human gut metagenome | isolation source: healthy gut B | host: Homo sapiens | reverse complement strand
AAACCGTATCCATGCTACTGTATCTGGATTTTTTCTGCCCGAAGTGCATCAAAATCCACACTGAAGCCTTCTCCCTGCTCATTCGTCTTGATCGCAATCTCTTTGATCTTATCATACTCTGCTCCACCCGAATAATACGGTACAAGCATCGTTACTAACTGAAAAACGGAAAATACAAAACGAAAACCGCAACGATCAGAACCGCTATCGAGCCAACATTAAATGCCGCTCTTTTCTTTTTCTTATTTTTGCATTTGGATTTTGCTTTTCTGCTATTTGGACTCTGTCCTCTTCTGTCATTTTTCCTGGCGACGTTGTCCTGCCTGCGTTTCACTCTCTCCCCCCGGACGGCGGCGTGCTTCCTGCGTTCCGCTCTCTCCTACCGGACGACGACGTCTTTCCTGCGTTCCGCTCTCCTGCCGGTCTGCGACGTCTTTCCTGTGTTCCGCTCTCTCCTGCCGGTCTGCGACGTCCTTCCTGCGTTCCGCTCTCTCCTGCCGGTTTGCGACGTCTTTCCTGCGTTCCACTCTCCTCCACCGGACGGCGGCGTGCTGTCTGCTGCCGTTCTTCTTTCGGACGGCGGCGGATTCCGTCTCCGCGGTCTTCGCCCTGTCTTCCCTGGTGATTCAAATCTTTTTTCCATGCCTCTCTCCTTCACACTTTCCCCTCAGGGAATCTGCTGTCTTCTTCGTTCCTCTGATTCAGATCATTCTGCATTAAATAGCTCTGTATGCAAAAAGGCCTGCCACAGGCAGCTTCTCTGCATCCTTTGCCATTAAAAACCAAGTGGCTCATCCACGAGAATGATCTTAAACCGGTTCTTGATCCTGCTGAATCTTGTCACCAGAATCTCTGCACAGATACAGTCATCACTCTTACAGTTAAAGCAGCTTCCATTCTTTACACACGGAGTATTAATGCCAAATCTCTGTGCATTGATCGGCCCTGCCTCATTTCTTGCACGGCTCATGGCATCTTCCTGTGTCTTTACTACCTTGTTCATTCCGACGATCAGAAGTACATTCTTCGGGCCGAATGCATAAGCTGCAATACGGTTTGCATTTCCATCAATATTAATAAATACACCATCTTCACTCATCGCATTCACACTTCCAAGAAACCAGTCCGATGTAAATGCCTTTAATGCGATCTCATGGCGTTCTTCCACTGTAGCAGCTTTATCTCTGTCATAAAATACATAATCATCGGAACAGACTGCATCGATCAGACCGCACTCTCTCACCGAAGCTGAACCGCCCATATTGATCGTACTTCCCTTTGGAATCAGTTCCAGTGCTTTCTTCACTGCTTCTTCTTTCGTCTTCACATAATATGCTTCCATATTTCTGGATTCAAAGTGCCTTGACAACTCTTTTGCCAAGTGCCTCATTTCTCATCTCTCTGACATCCATTTTTTTTTGACCTCTTTTCTTTTATGCAGTAAAACCAGTATACCACGAATTTCTTTTTTTTATGTTGTTAAAATCTCTGCATCCGCAACGTAATATTCTTCCCCCTGTTTCCAGGCAGAGACATCCCAGTCGTCCTCCAAATGCAGGAAATGCCGCTCCACAATCTATATCCGTCAGCCATCCATCCTCACTGTGCCAGATCTTTGCCGGTCGATTCGTATTTCCACGAATCGTAAAAGCCGGTACATGACCGACCACCGAATGATATCCGGGAATCCCTTTCCCCCGATCAATCATTTCAGTACTCCAAAGCATTCGTTCTTTTCTTTTCCAAAATGAAAGCACCTCTTCTGTACAGGCATGGGCAAGAAGCCAACATTCCCCATCAATCCTCAGCTTTTTATATAAAGGCATTTTCCTCATAAATTCCACATATTCCGGCAGTCTTTCCCTGGTTCTGCGACTGTCCATCAGAAAATCATAAGTATTATAATAGTACCGGTTGTGAATCTTATCCGGTACTGTATCATACCAATCCACAAATGCGTCCTCATGATTTCCTTTTTAATGCAATGATATTTTTCCGTTCCATTGCCAGATCCAGCACACCTGCCGGGTCAGGTCCCCGGTCAATCAGATCTCCTAAAACATAAAGTCTGTCTGCCTCTGAAAATGCAATCTTTTCCAGCATCTGATCCAGAAGATGACCCATTCCATGCACATCAGAGATTGCGTATGTTCTCCCCATCTGCTTTTCCTCCCTGCCTTTTCAACAGTTCCCGAATTGTATATGCCACACCAGATTCTATATTGGACTTTGTTATATACTTTGCAGCCTTTTTACTTCTTCGTCTCCATTTTCCATTGCAACCGCTGCTCCAATTTCTTCGTTCCTGAAAAGTATACCTTTTTTCTTCAAAAAAAGAAAGAGCCTGATGTGATATGACCTCAACTTGCATCACACCACACCGGACTCTTTCTTATATTATACTTTTTGTTATCTTAAGATACCAGGGTTAAAGGTCTGACACCACGTGTGTGCTCGCACACTAGTGGTAGAATGACCTTGCGACCCGCCCCCAATATGAGCATAAAAGTGGGGCGTAAGCACCACGATATGCGAATGTTGGGTAGGATTGTGGGAGCACGTAGTGCGTAACAATCCGTAGGTATCATAGTCGGGGGCTTTTGACCCCGACATCATCTTAACTTATACTCCGCTCCATTCTACAGAGTCAGCAATCCGATCAACCCTCAATTGCGATTGTCTTCTTTGCCTCTACTGCTTTTTGCAGGTTTCTTCGAACAGACAATTTCAGGATACCGTTCTCATATTTTGCTTTGATATCTTCGTCTGTCAGATTCTCACCGACATAGAAGCTTCTCTGCATTGCTCCGGCATAACGCTCCTTACGGATGTATTTACCTTTCTTATCTTCCTCGTCTTTATCAAGACCCTTAGCTGCAGATACGGTCAGGTAACCGTTCTCAAGTTCAATGCTGATCTCATCTTTCTTAAATCCCGGAAGATCAATATCTACTTCATATCCCTCATCATGTTCACGGATATCTGTCTTCATCATGTTCTTAGCGTGCTTACCATATAACGGATTTTTCTTTCCCCAGAAATCCTGCTCAAATGGGAAGTTCATCCAATCATCATCAAATAAGTTTTCTCCAAAAATACTAGGCATCATCATAAGTCATTTCTCCTTTCAATGCTAACTTTGTTGCCCCTGCGGAAATCCCACAGTTTATATAAGCTGCTTTCGCAGTTGTTGCCAGAACAAACCCGGATGACTTTTTCTTATTTTCTGTTCTTTATTTCTTTGTCTTCCTTTGTTCTAGTTATTATATAGCACGTATTGTTAGCACTGTAAAGTGTTGAGTGCCAATTTTTAAATTTTTTTCTAAAATCCTTATCTACATGATGCCAGGGTCAAAGGTCTAAGCCCACATGAGCTTGCTCATAGGTGGGTGAAAGACCTTAGGACCCTGGCATCTTTTTATTAAATTATCTGTTTTTTCTTATAATATTCAATCTTTTTTTTTGCCAACTCGAATTATTGTTCCAGCCATTACAACCAATGTCATCCAAAGAATCGGTGTTGTTTCATCACCTGTTACCGGAACCTTATTTCCATTCGGTTTCTCTGGGGTTCCAGGTTTCTCTGGCTTTCCAGGTTTTTCCGGTTTCTCCGGTTTTCCAGGCACGTCTGCTTTTTCCAATGCAGCAATAGCATCTTCAATTCTCTGAGCCATAGCATCAACTTCTGTCTGCTCATCAATCTTCTTACCACGTACAACTGCGGCAATTGCTTCTTCTACCTTACTGAAATCCTTATAGTCTTTTTTATTTAGTTCTCTGCTTCGGCAATGGCTGCATCTACCTTTCCATACTCTGCATCTTTCATAATCAATTCAGCTTTTGCAGCTTCCAAATTAGTCAAAGCTTCATTAACTTGCTCTTGAGTTGCTTTTCCATCTGCTAAAACTTCATTTGCAGCCGCTAATTCATCTGCAATCACATCAAAGTTTTCATAATACGCTTCATTTAAACCAGCCACTGCATCTACTGCTGCCTGCAATTCTGATTTATCTGCTTCAGGTTCTACTGCCTTTGCAATTCTTACAATCACAAAAGAATGTTTCTTCAGATTGATGATTGGATTCCCTTCCAATTCAACTTCTGCATCTTCTGTAACCTGCACAGCTGTAGGCTCATCCGGTGTATTTGCAGCTGTAATAGAATCTGTTTCCAGCTTTTGATTGTCATCTTATTCCCTGCAACATCAGTTCCTTCTATCTGTAATGCAATATTACGATCTCTATCTCTGTCTGCATTAACAAGCGCAATATACAAATTTCCTTCTGCATCTTTACTTGCAAGAGCTGATAATGTTTCTGCTCCGTTTGCCATGGTAGGAACTTCACTAAATTCCGTTTTTACGATATTATCCCCAAATCCAGAGTTCAACATTTTAAATACATACGCTGATGGTGTTGAAAAGAATGTAAACGTACCTTCTCCAGTTGTTGTATTTGCATCCGCACCCTTAACCACCTGGATAACCGCCTGCTGTGTTGGTCCTAAAGAATCTTTGCCATCACTATACCAATCCGAGAGACAATGTTTTTTGAATATAAGGACTTCCCATGCGAACATATTCCATTAATACTTTTTTTGCAATATAAATCGCATGCGTCTGCGACCGCAGCTGTGCCTCTGTATTATTATAAATTCCAAACTCACTGATAACCGGAACTTTTCCTTTTGGCTCTAACAATGCCATCTTATTTTTGACCTTGCCGATTCCACTGACTTCCGCACGCTTCATTGCATTATCATAAAATGCATTTGCATCATTTCCCCATCAACATGGTCTGAATATGGATGAATTGTCATTCCGTCATACCACTGTTCCGCATTTTTCGCCTCCATCTTATTGATAAAGCCGACCGTTTCATAACTCGTATAAACATTTGCTGTATGTTTTGTACCTTCTATTTTATTGATTTTAGCTGTTGTATCTTTAATTGCTTTCGAAACAGTAATAAATCCATCCCGTTTTACAGAATATGTAGCATAAATATTATTTCCGGCTGTAGGGATTTTACCATTCTTGCCATCACCAAACTTGATGGCACCTGTACTATAATCTACTTCACAATGTGTATCGTTTGGTCCTGATTGACTCAAATCTTCTACCACAGTCCAAGGAGTAAGATGTCCATCTGTTCCGACTTTTACCTGTACACCTTTTTTCCATAGCTCTAAACTTTGAATCATCTATAATTTTTCCGTCTTTGTATTCTCCTCCTGGATTTATATTTGCATATCGCAAATATCTTACTTGATTAGGTGAACCATCACTCTGTGATGCTGTTTTATTCCAGTCTTCTTCTTTCACAGTATATCGATCTGTAATCTGTATTGTTCCACCTTCTATGTATGCATCCTCTACACCTTTATTCTGAGCATATTTTGTCCAATATTCTTGAGATGCTGTTCCATCCTCTCCGCCAAGGTTCATCTCATTTCCAATTTCAAAATATCTTACATTATATGGCTCTGTATGACCATTATCTGCACGTACCTGTGCCCAATCAATTCCGCCATTTGGGTTTGTACCAACCTTTGCATTTAAAGTACTCTACAAGATCTGCTGCATCTTGTGCATTTCCCCGTCCTAAACTATATACATAAACAATCTCAGAATCTACTTCGTCTGCAAAGGTTGCAATCTCTCCAATACCAAAATTGGGAGCAATTCCCCCCTGTCCCTGATTATTATAAAAGCCATGAATCTGTTTCTTTCTCTGTTCTTTCGGTCCTAAAGTCGTCTTCCAATTGAACAGATTAGAGATGGTACCACCCGGATAACGAATGGAGCCAAATCCTGCATCCTTATACAATTCTACAAATTCATCTTTCATCTTCATATTTTTAGAATCAAAGGTGCCATATCCATTAAACGCATAACGATGATTGATTCCAAAAATAGATTTTGAGTCGATATGCTGTGTTACTTCTTCTGTATTGATTTTCAAATCAATCGGCTGATTTGCCTTATAGTTTTCCATTGCCTTTGTTAGAGTATCTTTTGCAGATTTTAACGTCTCCATCACTGGAATTCCTGCGGATGTCGCCTCTTTTGCCGCAGAAATCGCCTCCTGTAGTTTTACATGAAGTTCATTCTCCTCCGGCAAACTTCCACTGCTAAGTAACTTTTCGGCCTCTGTAATAAGTACATTTAAATCTACTTTATATAACTCTGTTGCTTTTTTTCTTCATAAAGGCTCTTTTTGCCTCATTGTCACTCAAAGCTCTGTCATATACATATAGTTCATCAATAAATCCACGCATAGGATGAGGATCTGTAGAACCTGCACTTTTATGAGAACCTACTCTTAGGGTTAACACTTCATCTGTTGCACTATTCCCAATCGTTTTTGCAGTACCATCTAATTCCCCGTTAATATAATATTTTACGGTTTTAGCTTCTTGATCAAACACTACTGTAATATGCTGCCAGTCCCCCTCTTCTACAAGCTTTTTCTGTTGCTGCTGCACGCTCTCCATTAATAAATGTATCATACTTCCCATCTGATTTTAATGAAAGAAGAGTTCTTCCTGAACGATTTCCTTTATCTTCATGTTGTAAAAGAACCGCTGACGCATTTGTATTAGTCTCTGTGATACTTGTATCATATTTATACCACATAGAAAAAGAAGTTTGTCCGGTACCCGTATTGATATAATTTTCTAAGCTCATATATTTATCTGTACCTGTTCCAAACTTCAATGCTTTTCCAAAAACAGAATTTCCCGTTTCTTCTATTGTAATATCATGTAACACTCCTGTACTGCGATTTCCCTGATCACTTATATTTGAATCAAAATTCAATGATCTTTTTACATCGCTTTTCCATGATGTTTCTGCCGTAGTTTCAATGCTTTCCGCATATACCGGCACGCCCACCTGAACCAGCATAGTCAGTGCAAGAGCTGCACTTGCTACCATTTTTAAGCTCTTTTTTTCATAAACTTCTCCTTTTTTTACTTTTTCGCTATCATTACATACTAATTTCCCCAAACCAGTACTTAAATCTTATCATTTTTTCTTTTTTCTTAACTCAACCAATTCTTCTTGTTTATCAAAAAAGAGAAAATGTGAATAATATTACACATTTTCTCTATCAGATTCAAAACCGATGTCTTTTATTTTACCTCTATACTATTCCAAACATCACGCCAATTCCCTGTACGAGAAATGCCGCAACCCATGCAATAAAACATTGCCAGACTACTAACCCGACTGCCCACTTTCCGCCCAGTTCTCTTTTTACAGAAGCAATCGCAGCCACACACGGTGTATATAATAAGCTGAATACCAGCAAAGAGGCTGCTGCAAGCGGTGATAATACAGAAGCAATTCCCCCGCCGAACAACACTTCCAACGTAGACACCACGCTTTCCTTTGCCATAAAACCACTGATTAAAGAGGTACAGATCCGCCAGTCTCCCAACCCCAACGGCCGGAAAATCGGTACTAAAACCCTGATACTGCTGCTAAAATACTTTGTGCCGAATCCTCGACCATATTTAAATGCAGATCAAAACTCTGCAAAAACCATACCACGATCGTTGCTATTAAAATGACAGAAAATGCCTTCTGAAGGAAGTCTTTGCCTTCTCCCATAAAAGCTGTGCTACGTTCTTTGCTCCCGGCATCCGATAATTCGGCAGTTCCATTACAAAAAGGAACCGGTTCTCCCTAAAAAGAGTCCCTTTATATAAGAAAGCAATCAAAATACCTGTCAGAATCCCCAATACATATAAGCCTGACATGATCAGACCACCCTTTTTCGGGAAAAAAGCACTGACAAAGAAAGAATAAATCGGTAATTTAGCCGTACAGTTCATAAATGGAGTCAGAAGAATCGTCATTTTTCTGTCTCTTTCACTGGTCAGGGTTCTTGTTGCCATAACTGCCGGAACCGTACAACCAAATCCAATCAGCATTGGAACGATACTTCTTCCTGAAAGTCCGATCTTACGAAGCAATTTATCCATAACAAATGCAACCCGGGCAATATAACCGCTGTCTTCCATCAGTGAAAGGAAGAAGAACAATGTTACAATAATCGGCAGAAAGCTCAGTACGCTCCCCACACCCGTAAATATTCCGTCAATGACCAGACTATGGATCGCCGGATTTACATCCAGGTTCAGCAATGCTGTATCCACAACTGCTGACAACTGATCGATTCCATATTCCAGTACGCTCTGCATCCATGCTCCGATCACGTTAAATGTCAGATAAAATACAAGTACCATGATTCCGATAAAACAAGGAATCGCTGTATATTTTCCAGTCAGAATACGATCAATTTTCTCACCCGAACACGCTCCTTGCTTTCTTTCGGCTTCACAACCGTCTGCTCACATAACCGTTCAATAAAATCAAATCTCATATCAGCGATTGCCGCACTGCGATCCAGCCCTCGCTCCTTTCTCCATTTGAACCACGATATGCTCCAGCATTTCCAATTCATTCTGCTCCAACTGCAACTGCTTTAAAATCAACGGATCTCCTTCTATCGCTTTTGTTGCTGCAAACCGAACCGGTAAAGCCGATTTTTCTGCATGATCTTCGATCAGATGACTTACCGCATGAATACAACGATGCACTGCTCCGTTGTGATCATTCATATCACAAAAATCCTGACGCAATGGATGCTCCTGATACCTGGCAATATGAACCGCATGCTTTACCAGTTCTCCAACACCTTCATTTTTGCCGCTGAAATAGGAATCACCGGGACTCCCAGCATCGCCTCCATCTGATTAACATCAATCGATCCCTGGTTTCCGATTACCTCATCCATCATATTTAACGCAATGACCATTGGAATATCCATTTCCAAAAGCTGCATTGTCAGATAAAGATTCCGCTCAATGTTCGTCGCATCAACAATATTAATAATCGCCTTCGGCTTATCATTCAATACAAAATTTCTTGAAACGATTTCTTCACTACTGTAAGGTGACATTGAATAAATTCCAGGCAAATCCGTTACCTGCGTATTCGGATACCCCTTAATAGAACCATCCTTTCTATCCACTGTTACTCCCGGAAATTTCCAACATGCTGGTTCGCCCCGGTCAGCTGGTTGAATAATGTTGTCTTTCCGCAGTTCTGGTTTCCCACTAACGCATAGGTCAGTCTTGTCTCCTTTGGCAATGGATTTTCATTCTCTTTGGAATGATATTTTCCTTCTTCACCTAAGCCTGGATGCTCTGAAGCTTTAATATTCTTTCGTCCTTCATGACTTCTGCTCCGTTTTCTGATCGGCTCCACCTCAACCTGATCTGCCTCTGCCAGACGGAGTGTCAGTTCATAGCCATGAATCTGCAATTCCATCGGATCTCCCATAGGTGCAAACTTCACAACAGTTATCTCCGCTCCCGGTATCATTCCCATATCCAGAAAAATGCTGCCTTAATGCACCTTCTCCACCAACCTTGCAGATCATCGCACTCTGCCCGATTCCAAGTTCCTTTAATGTCATATCCACTCTCTCTTTTCCACTTCTTTCTTTTGCTTCTTTCATAAATGAATGCTATTTTGTTTCATTATAACAGTTATTGATAATTTTACCATTAACAAGTGCGGAAAAGGTTAGAATTTTTATACCTTATTACATCTTCCTGTCACTGATTCGTCTTCCTCATTATATAGAAATAATACGGCACCAGCGGAATCAACGCAGAGATCCACGCTGCCGGGTCTGCCAGGGCACACACCGGCAAAACTTGCCCTGCCCGATACAATATAGACAATCGCTGCCCTGGCGATTAGTTCAAAAAACTCCGCCCAGCATCGGTACAAGACCATATCCAAGTCCCTGCAAGGTATTCCGATACAGGAAAATACTTCCTAAAAATGGATAACACCAGAAGACCATCCGAAAATAAGTAACTGCCGCACTGACTACCGCAGTTTCTGACGGACTGATAAACAGCCAGGTCATATATCTTCCAAAGAAGAAAACCAGTACCATTGCAAAAATACTGTATCCCCAGATCATAAACTGCGTACAGCGGACTCCCTGTCTGACGCGGTCCATTTTCCCTGCACCACGGTTCTGTCCTACATAAGTTGCGATTGTAGCACCAAAAGCAACAAATACCGTCATAATAATATTTTGCAGTTTACTTGCCGCTGAAAATCCTGCCATGGCATTTTCTCCATATACATTGATCGCACCTTGCACGATGATTGTTCCGATTGCCGTGATCGAGAACTGTAATGCCATCGGAATACCCAGTGCCAGAAGCCTTCCCCATGCAGAAAGAGAAATCTTAAAGTCCTCTTTTTTTCAAATGCAGGATCGGAAACTTCTTTATAATATAAATCAGGCAGAGTACTGCGGAGATTCCCTGTGCAATGACAGTTGCATACGCACATCCTTCGACTCCCATGCCGCCAAAAATAATAAATGCCACATCCAGTGCCACATTAATCACCGCTGAAATAATCAGAAAATACAACGGTGACTTTGAATCACCCAACGCACGCAGAAACGCAGCAAGTGAGTTATATGCGGCTGTTACGATCAGACCTGCATAGATAATTCCCATATACGCCTTTACATCCGGCATGATCTGATCGGAATAATTCATCAGTCTCAGGATCGGTTCATTTGCAAACCCAAAATCCGATGGTCATCAATAATGCAAATCCAAGTGCAAGATAAACCGACATTGCCACATAATGCCGCATCCGGTCATATTGCTTTGCCCCAAACCACTGAGATACAAGAATCGCAAATCCACTGCTCAGTCCGTTCAGCCAGCCCGTCACAAAAAACATCAGAGACCCCGTACTTCCAATCGCTGCCAATGCCCGTACCCCAAGGAACTGTCCGGCGATGATCGAATCTGCCACGTTATAAAACTGCTGGAAAATATTTCCCAGAAACATCGGGATCATAAACTGCACGATCAGCTTTGCAGGACTTCCCGTTGTCATATCATGAATTGTCTTCGTTGCCTTTACAGCACTGTTATTTTCACTCATGCTCCATCCACTCCTTTTCTTTTGTCGTAATTTCCCTGATCACAATTTTTCTCTGTCGTTATTCTCTCATCTGCCTGCGACTTTTCCACGCAGACCGAAAGAATCCATTTCTCCTTTAACTTACATTGCATTGCCCCGACTTTTCATCCGTACACGGAACTTCCCTCCATCCCGGATCCAACTCCGGCTGAAATGCAAAATCCGTCAGCTTTACCGTCATTCCCTGCCCACTTTGCTTCACATAGCTTTCCTTTAAAGTCCAAAACGGTAAAAATTTCCTTATATTTTTCTTTCTCTGCTTTGTTCCAAAAAGAAGTTCCTGCTCTGCTCTGTCAAATACCTTCGGAATAACTTTTTCTTCACTTCTCTGATCCTTTCAACATCCACTCCCGTTTCCGTATCACTGAATACACAGACTGCCAGTCCTTCGCAATGACTGATATTAAAATGAATTTCCGGGTGATTCCGCAGATATGGCTTTCCATGCTGCCCGTAGGATAATCTGTCTCTATTCAATTCCATTCCATAAAGTTCTCTCAGTCCGACCGCAAGCAATTCTGTTCCTGCTTCATGCTCCGTCCTGTGCTTCTGTCCTGTCCTGTTTCCGTCATTCTTTTCTGATATCGGCAGATACATGATATAGATATGGATCACTTCTGCAACCTCCCGCTTTTCACTCTTAAACTCATCTCAAAGAAGATTCCAACGTCTGATTGTAACGCACTCTTTTCGATTTATCAATTCGTTTTCCGATAAATTTTATCATTTTTCTTGCAACTCCATCTTTGGTGTGATAGAATAGGGGCAATCCTGCGAGGGAGTAGTCGACGCTTTGATATAAGCTTATATACAGGCTTCAATCCTGACTTTTACAAAAAGCGTTGTATTATCGACATAATGGTGCAGAAACACCCGGTATTATTAAACGACGAGACTCATGGGGCGGTATTTTTATACTGTCCCTGAGTCTCTTTTTGCATTACAGTCATTACCTGTCACTTTTAATGTAAAGATACCAGGGTCAAAGGTCATTCTACCACTAGTGTGCTCGCACACTAGTGGTAGAATGACCTTTTGACCCCGACATCATGTAAAACCGGTTTACATCAAATTTAAAGAAATGAGGAAAATGAAATGGGATTAATTGAACTTTTATTCTTGCTGTCGGTCTTTCTATGGATGCATTCGCTGTCTCCGTCTGTAAGGGCCTCTCCTTGGGAAGATCAAGACGAAACATATGTGCATTGCCGGTGCATGGTTTGGCGGATTTCAGGCTGTATAATCCACTTTAAATAACAAACTATTTTAATTCACATTCCTATTATGGTATAATTGAACCATCGGAGGTGCCAATTATGCCTAATACAATTAAAACTATTTCTTTAACAGATGATGATAAATCTTACTTAAATAAACTGCTGACTCAGAGCACTTTGGAAATTCGCGTTTATCAACGTGCCAGGATCCTTCTGCTCAAATCTGAGGGTGCATCTAACAAAGCAATTGCTGACAAACTGGATATTGGAATCGGTGTGGTAAAACGTTGTCTTAACAAATTTAAAGAGAACGGTGTTGAAGCTTCTTTATGTGATAACAAAGGCCGTGGAAGAAAAGCGGAAATTACCGATGACGATATCACCTGGGTAATCAGTAAAGCCTGCCAAAAACCGAAGGATTACGGCTATTCTGCTGAATTCTGGTATCCCATGAGTTTTAGGAAATTCATCAACTCTATAGCAGAAGCGGAAGGACATCCTCGTATGGCAACAGTAGCTGAAACAACGCTTCGGAAAATCCTGAGCAATGCAAGAATCAAACCATTTCAGGTGTCCTATTACTGCGAAAGACGGGATCCTGAGTTTGATGCAAAAATGCATGATGTCCTTGTTATCTACAAGCAGATTGAAATGCAGTTTGACAAGGATGGAAAACTGATTCCTTGTGAGAAAGATGCCGTACATACGCTGTCTTATGATGAAAAGCCAGGAATTCAGGCAATTGCCACCACGGGTGAAGACCGTCCACCGATTCCGAATACAGATAAAAGCAGTGGCTGTCAGCGAGATTATGAGTATGTCAGACTGGGAACCCTCTCTCTGCTTGCAGCGATTGATCTGCTCTCAGGAGAAGCAATTCCATTAGTAAGTGAAACTCATAAAAGTTCTGACTTTGTGACTTTTCTAAAGAAACTTGATGAAAAAATATCCAAAGAGCGATATGATTCGGATTATTCTGGATAATCACTCTGCACATACCTCCAAAGAAACCCAGGAATATCTGAATACGGTTTCTGGACGTTTTGAGTTTGTATTTACACCCAAACATGGTTCCTGGTTAAACATGATTGAAGGTTTTTTCAGTAAAATGACAAAGCAGATGCTGGGTGGAATCCGTGTGGAAAGCAAGAAAGAACTCGAGGATAGAATCTACAGATACTTTGATGAAATCAACAAAGAACCTGTGCCCTACAAATGGACATATAAAATGGATACCATCGATCTTTCTAAAGAAGATATTGATTCCATAGTGTATGAGGTTGTAAATGCAAAAAAGCTGCTTCAGCAGAAAACAAAAACAAAAAACGCACCAAAAACAATTTCACGAAAGAGAAAGTCTATCCAGAATTAGCATAAAATGCTAATTTGAAACAGGCTTCTAATTTGCGTGGATCTTTCAGCTCTTCACTGTCCGCATACACCTCACACGTTTCAAAAACATTCCGTTACATCGCACGAAAATAAATGCGGCATCAGTCTTTCCCTTGTCTCCTGATCTTCGATCAACGCACTGTACAGCGGATCATTTTTAAAGCAAATCGTCAGTATCTCCCTTAACCTGTCCAGATCTTTCTCCTGAACCCGGTATAAATTTTTGCATTCCATATTTTTTGTCGGAGGCTTAAGTCAGTACCTTGCCACCTCCGGCTCCTTCCTTTTATTATTTTCTTCTGTATGGTTCTCTTCTGTATTATTCGATCCTGTAGTCTTTGATTTCCTGTAAACTGGCTTCCATCATCTTCTGCATCTTTTTACAGATTCTGTCATATACCGGATATCATCCGTCAGATATGCCCTCTGTCTTCGCTGTGCTGCCTGCAGCCGACGTATTTCCTCTTCCAGATCCGGGATCTGTCCATGCTCTGCCTGTTGGCTTTCCAGCTTTCTAAGCCGTTTCACGATCCCATAAAGATTTTCATGATGCAAAATTCTTCCGGCTCCCCACATCAGCCTGTCTTTTGGCTGATGAAGAATATATTCTGTAAAATGATAATAAACTTCCTCGTCGAAAAGAAATGCATAACAGTTATTATCCACTTCATAGAGTGCCTTCAACGCTTCTTCTATTTCGCCCTCTTCCAGTGCCTGCACCGCCTGATTCAGATAGCAGATATTGTTCGATGCAGCTTCATGTGGAACAATACTTCATCCTGCCAGTTCAGCCGCACAAAATAATCCTGTCCCTTTCTGAAGATTCCAAGCAATCTCTGTGAAATATCCTCACCGCTTTTTGCAGCCACCGGGCAGACAATCTGTGATTTTTCAATCCATTCATACAATTCTTCCGCTGTCCGCTCCGCCTGTTCCGTCTCCCGGATCAGCGTCTGCATCACTCCCTGCAGATCTTCTTCATCCTGTTCTGCCATCCTTGCAGAGACAGAACTGTGCATTTTCCTGAACAGATGGGAAAAAAATCCAGTGGAGGAAAAATCAGCGTATCCAGCTTCAACAAAAAGTCTTGTATAGAGTTCATGGTGAAACCGGTAGACATTTTCCTGATAAATCTCTTCATTATCATACTGCGAATGATAATGTGTCTCCATAAAAAAAGGACCGGCACTGAAATCATTCACCGTTGACGGGATTCCCGCAATCGCCATAGAGAAATCATCCGACCATGTCTCAATCGGGGCAAGCACAGTCAGCCCATCCGGGTAGGCATCCTCTGGCACAGCAATTTCATCTGCAAATTTTTTCAGAAAATCTGCATATTCATAAGTACAGCGGATGGCATCCCGACTGCTGTGAGCATGTGCCGGCAGTTCAAAGTTCATATCTGCCAGCACCTTTCCCTGCCACTCCGGATGGATGCGGAACACCTGATTCCAAGCTCCCGTAGACCAGTCATACTTTGAATCGCACACACCCCATTCTTCTGCTGCCAACGCACAGATCACAATCGTATGACGGGGTCTGTAACCGCTCTCTAAAAGTGCTTTTCGCAATGCCAATCGTCATGGACACTGCACAGTTATCATCCTGAAATCCATCAAAATAGGAATCATAATGCGCTGACAGAAGGATCATCTGATCTGTCTCCGTTCCCGGATCTTTCCGGTAATATTATAAGCCGGACGATTTCTCTCCACTCGTGAACACGCATCCAGTTCTACCATGACAGATTTCTCATTTTCACAAAATCGGTCTTTCAGAAGTGCTGCATCTCTCCTGGAAATTGAAAATGCCGGTGCATATTCCGGTCCTGCGATATCCTGGGCATTCAGTGCTTCCTGATCCACTTCTCCATATCCCTGCATCTGCACAGCAATCAGCCCCACTGCCCCTTTCAGATATGCCTGATATACCGGATAGTTGATCCACCACTCGTCTCTCTGGTTGATATCTGCCAACACCAACTTGCCCCGTACATCCAGATTCCTCTTCCTACATAAACCAGCTCATACTCTTGAAATCCATCCGTCTCAAAAATTCGTCTGATAAGCCCCAAGCTGACAGGTATATTCTTTCCCGCTGCTGTCCTTAAACCGCAGGACTGCCCGCTCGAAAGTCCACGAATCCAGCCAGAATTCTTCTTTTTTTTTGAACTTCAGTCAGTCCGATGGATCTCATTTCCTCATACAGGAAATCACCGGTTGCCTTCTCTGCATGAGAACCTGCGGTACGGAAACCTAACACCGGGTTCGTCTTCTCCCGCTCCATCTGCTTTGCCAGCCGACAGGAATAGTCTGTATCAAGATGGGAAATGCATCTTTGGATGATCTCCTCTTCCGTCTCTTTTTTCTGCTCTGCATTCTCCCTGAGTTCCTGCTGTTCCACTCATAAGTCATCCCTCCGGTCATTCAAGATTCACTGTGGTTTATTTTAACATTTTCACGGCATTTCTACAATGATGATTGTAAATGATGATGCAAATGATGGTTCATCAATTCTTTCACTTTCCATATACATATGCTATAATAAATCTGTATGTGTCCATCCGCTGTATTTTCATTCATAAACGGATGGATCTGAAATTTACCATTATTTCTCAATAAAAAGGAGTTATTGATTATGAAAATTATCGTATTAGCCGGAGGTCTCAGCACAGAACGTGATGTATCACTTTCTTCCGCTGCCGGCATCTGCCGTACATTACTTGAAAAAAGGACATGATGCGTTCCTTCTCGACGTATTTATGGGACTGGAGCATACACCGGAAAATCTCGAAGATGTATTTACACTTCCGGATCATGGCCTTGATATCGTCAAAAATATCAGCACAGAAGAACCGGATCTTGCCGCAGTTAAAGCATCCCGCCCGGATCAGTCTGACTGCTTTTTCGGTCCGAACGTCATTGAGCTGTGCCGCCTTGCAGATATTACTTTCCTCGGCCTTCATGGCGGAGAGGGAGAGAATGGAAAGCTTCAGGCTGCATTCGATCTTCTGGCGGTGGAACTTTATATAAGAACGGATCGGATCTTTCCTACCAGTCTCTTGGACTGACACTCCCGGTCGTTGTAAAGCCATGCTCCGGCGGTTCAAGTATCGGAGTTTATATTGTGAATACCGATGAAGAATATCAGAATGCTCTGGAGCATTCTTTCCACTATGAAGATGAGATTGTGGTAGAACCTTATATCAAAGGACGTGAATTCGCATGCGGAATCATTGACGGTAAGGCTCTCCCTCCGATCGAGATCATTCCAAAGACAGGGTTCTTTGATTATGCCAACAAATATCAGGACGGTGCTACCATGGAAGTCTGCCCGGCCGACATCCCGGAAAGAGGTTGCAGAGCGGATGAAAGCACTGACTGTAAAAGCATTTAATGCGTTAAAACTCAACGTATACAGCCGTGCCGATTTTTTCTTCGATGCAGAAGGCAGCCTCTACTGCCTGGAAATGAATACACTCCCGGGAATGACTTCTGCCAGCCTGATGCCGAAGGAAGCAAAAGTTGCAGGGATCGAATACAGCGATCTTTGCGAATTAATCATTAAAAAATCAATGGAGGCAAGATACTCATCATGAAAAATATGAGCTTAAAGGAAATAGCTGCTGCCTGTGGCGGCACATACCACGGTGATCCTGCCCTTCTTTCAAAAGAGGCATCCAGCGTCGCTATCGACAGCCGTAAGGTCCAGAAAGATACGCTCTTTGTAGCAATTAAGGGTGCCAGAGTGGATGGCCACAGCTTTATCCCTCAGGTCATGGACCAGGGTGCCATCTGCTCTTTATCTGAACAGGATCTTGGAGATGTAACTTACCCTTATATCCAGGTTGCATCCTGCACAGAGGCTCTCAAGGATCTTGCAGAACATTACCGTCGTTCACTGGACATCAAAGTGGTAGGAATCTCCGGCAGCGTTGGAAAGACCAGTACCAAAGAAATGATCGCATCCGTTCTTTCTGAAAAGTACTGTGTATTAAAGACCGAAGGGAATTTCAACAACGAGATCGGACTTCCTCTGACCGTATTCAATCTCCGCAAAGGAGCATGAAGTTGCTGTTCTTGAAATGGGGATCAGTCATTTCGGTGATATGGAACCACTTGCAAAGATTGCACGCCCGGATGTCTGCGTGATCACAAATATCGGATATGCTCATCTCGAAAATCTCGGAACAAGGGATGGTATTTTAAAAGAAAAGACTTCCATGTTCGATTTCATGAATCCTGATGGTACTGTCATTCTCAACGGTGATGATGACAAGCTCCGTGGATATACTTCCGAACGTGGGGATTCAGCCGGTTTACTTCGGACTCGATCCTGCCTGCCCGTTCCACGCAGAACAGATTCAGAAAATGGGACTGAAAGGAACAGTTGCCACATTCGTGACACCTTCTTCCAGTTTTTCTGCCCACGTTTCCATCCCCGGAGATCACATGATCTCCAATGCACTTGCAGGAATTGCCGTCGGTTATGCACTTGGGATGAAAGACGAAGAGATCATCCGTGGAATTGAAAAGCTTGTCCCGATCGCAGGACGCAACAATCTGATCGAGGCAGAACATTATACGATCATTGATGACTGTTATAATGCCAATCCGGCTTCTATGAAGTCCTCTCTTGATGTTCTCGCCTTTGCCGATACCCGCACCGTAGCAATCCTCGGTGATATGGGAGAACTTGGAGCAGATGAAAAGAAAATGCATGCCGAAGTGGGAAGTTATGCCGTTAAAAGGGCATCAGCCTTCTCATCTGCATCGGAACTCTTTCCGCAGAAATGGCGAATGCCGCCCGACAGCTTCTGAAGCATCTTCTGATTCCGACACCAAAACTCTCGTATATCATTTTGATACAAAGAAGCTTTTTACCGGCAGATGGATCAGCTTTTAAACCTGATGAAGAAGCTGATAGAATGAATGCTGTCCGTTAGTTCCCGGTTCACCAAAGATAACAGGTCCTGTAGGATAAGTAACAGGCTCACCAAATCTGTTTACTGACTTACCGTTAGATTCCATATCAAGCTGCTGAAGATGAGCAGGGAAACGGCTTAAAGCCTGTGAATATGGAAGAACGGCTGTACAAGGATAACCTAATACATTTCTTTCGTATACACCAATAAGGGCATCTAACATCTCAGGGTTCTTGCGCATATCAGGATTAGCTGATAACTTGTCCTCCTCTGCAGCACCATCAAGGAATTCTGCAAATACTTCAGGTCCGAAAGCAAGTGATAATACTGCACCGCCAACTGATGAAGTAGAAGAGAAACGACCTCCGATATAATCATCCATGAAAAATGCGTCTAAATAATCATCACTCTTGGCAAGTGGTGAAGTCTCGCTTGTTACGGCAATCATATGCTTAGAAGGATCAAGTCCTGCCTTCTTTAAGGCGTCCTTAACAAATGATTCGTTAGTAAGAGTCTCAAGTGTTGTACCTGACTTGGAAACAAGTACGAATATAGAATGTGCAACATCAGTAGAAGCAAGCACTGCGGCTGCGTCATCAGGATCAACATTGCTTATGAACTTAGCTTCCATCTTAAATGCATTGTTCTTCTTAGCCCAGTTCTCAAGTGCTATGTACATTGCACGAGGACCGAGGTCGCTTCCACCGCTATAATATCATATTGTTGGGGAGAATGCAAGAGGTTTTTTTATTTTTTATAAGTGCCTTTTTGCTTTTTTCTATTCATGGCATACCTCCGGATGACTTTGAAATGAATTATTCTGGAACAACTTCAACGTTATATTCCAGATTTTCTATCACTTTTCTGACGAGTGTCTCTGTATTAGATCCTGCTGGGACATGAATTTTTAACCCATCCGCACATAAATCAAAATTGTATTCATCTATAGTTTCAAGTGTACTTGGCAAATAAATGTCGGTAAGGCTTTCACAATTTTCTATCGAACGTTCTCCCAATTCTTTTAAACCCTCCGGCAGACGAACTTCTTTTTATTTTAGGGCATTCATAAATACAATAATCTCCCATCGTTTCTATTCCATTAATCTCTAATTTTCTCAATGCAGTTGCACCATAAAAAGCTTGATCTTCTATTATTTTTAAACTTTCCGGCAGTATAATCTCTTCAACAACTTCATTAGAAAATAAATATCTATTCAATACACTTACCTTTTTTTCGTCAATTGTATCAGGAATTTCTACAATTTTAGCCTTATCTTCATTGTCATATCCTTCAATTTCAAGTGTTCCGTCATCTAGCTCATAATAATCAAATGTCACATCATCCTCATTTTTTTCATCTGCATCCTTCTTTGTTACAACTTCTTCTTTGTTACAACTTCTTCTTTTTGTATTACTTCCCTGGTCAGAACTACTGCCGCATCCTGAAAAGCAGGTCACACTTACTGCAATTAATAAACTAACTAAAATTTTCTTCCTCATTTTCACTTTCTCCTCTTTTTAATAGCCTTTGTATGCCTTATATTTTATCTGTCCGATAATTCCATCTGATACACTTCCTGAATAATCCGATGTAAGCGGCAGATTTAACATTAATGGCTCTACCTTTAAATTTGCTTCTGCTGAATAATAGACATTCGCTTTTTTCATAACAAAACCGGAATTATTACTGATCTTTTGTCCCATATTTGCCTGTATAACATCAGCAATTCTGGCATATACCGCGTATTCATTATTGCCTGTTAATTTTGTAAATAAAATCAGTTTCAGATAATCACTGTAAAAGAACCCTTTTCCAGAAACTGCTTTTTTGCTATATCCTGCATAAGTCCATGTCAACTGATCTTTATTTTTTTTACTAATTCCACCGGCATTCCATTTTTTAAGTATTGCATATCACTTGCAGTCTCTGCTGCCGTTAATCCTAAAACTACAACTAACTTAAATAACGGAGCAGGAATAATACCACTGGAAGCACTCTCTATTGCAATCGCCATACCACTTAATGTACCATCATTCCAATGTCTCATCATGGAATGCCGTCAAAGTGGATTGACGGATCATCAATGGTGTGTGGAACATGATATCAAGCCAGGAACTAAACCATTCATTTTACCACGAATTTACCACGATTGAATGAGCCTTGATATGATGATAAAACGACTAAGGGAGATAGCACAAATAACTGTGCCTCTCCCTATATTTTCTTTGTTTATTCCGTTGATTACTTCATTTGATTTCAAACTTTAACGCCTTTTTATATCTCGTTTTTTTTTATTCCTATTATATTCATACCTCAATTCTACTTTTTAAAGCTAATAAGTTTTCCGTTGTATTTTACAGTGATGAATATGATATAAAACACTCCTACAACAATCAAAGTAAGCCCTATGTAGTAGCCTAATTCAGAATGAGAGATTAAATTGATAATCGGCATAGCAATAACGCCAATGCTAACCAGCAGAGAACCTATTCCTATTCTTTTTTTGTAAACGCTTTTTATCTTTTGGGTTGAGATGTGTATAATGATAACTATGTAAGAAAGTAATATTTTCTTTTTTATACCCACTTGATAAGATAAAAATAATAAAAACAATCCCATAACTATTTCAACAACCACTTCTTCTATTTCCATAATCATACACTCCTTAATCAAAATAAAATAATTCCTCAAATTTTTTATCTAAAGCTATACAAAGCACTAATGCTAATTTTGCTGTTGGATTGAACTGTCCTGTTTCAATAGAACTTATTGTGTTACGGGAAACTCCAACCATTTCTGCTAATTCCGTTTGCGATAATTTTTTTTCTTTTCGCACCTCTTTTAATCTATTTTTTAAAATTAAATGTTCGTTCATATTACAAACCTGCTGTCAAAAATTTATAAAAGTAATACAACATAAATAGGACAAAGAATAGGGCAGTAAAATTTAGGTTTACTTCTTGAAAGATATGCTTCATAACTCATATATCCAAATGCTACCGACCAAATAATTGTCATTATGTCATTGTAAGGTTCTTTACAAATAACCTTAATAACAAAGATTAAAATGCAGACAAGCAACACAAACATTAGCCCAAAAGATTTCCCTTTAAGTTTAATGTGTTTTTCATACTCATCAAGATATAAGTTATCTTTTTTGTTTTGTGACAGTATTTTTTCTTTATCCATTTATATTACCCCTTTCCAAAAAATACCAAGTATACTTGTCATTTTTATTATAATACTCAATCTCTAAAAGTCAATGTTTTTATACTGTTTTCTTATTATTTTATGACGGCGTATTTTTTTTCCATGAGATTATACGCCGTCAATAATTATGTTACAATTTTCCAGTTACTATCCTTATGGAGCATAAGCTCATACTGTGATACTTGCGTCGCCTTTGTCTGATTGTCGATAAACTCATGACACTACACCTTGTTTCCTCTTGTCTGCCAGAAACAGAAAAGAAAAAGCCCTGTCAAGAGCCTTGCCACCATTGGTGGTGCTTTGCACTCTTTACTGGGCTTTTGTTTGCTGTATCTTCTACAAAGAGGAAAAAAGTTATTCGTCCTCATCATCAAAATGGTTATTTTTCAATACTTCCCGTAATAATTCCATATCTTCTTTTGAATTGGGGTTTATCATTTTTACGACTTGATAAGGTGTCCTATATTTATGTCCCTCTATGCTTTCCCCGAACATATCCATGCTGTATAAATCATCATAGCGGTCTAACAGTTTTTGAAACTTCAAATGCTGGATAAATTCTTTGATTGGATAAAGGTCGGACGCTACAATACTTTTCCCGTTGATGTAGTCGGTAAT
>VOFC01003268.1_pt1 | contig 22405 bp, 54 predicted proteins | sample 5384161 | NCBI WGS metagenome assembly VOFC01 (sample SAMN12384722, study PRJNA508395) | human gut metagenome | isolation source: healthy gut B | host: Homo sapiens | reverse complement strand
CGAAGATATTTTGAGGATGAGATTAGAGATATGCAGAATCCTGCAGGGTTGCAATGATCGATCTGGATGATTTTAAAATTTATAATGATACTTACGGACATGATATGGGAGATCGGTTTAAAAACCGTAGCGGATGCAATCAACCACTGCATACGAAAGACGGATAAACTGGTTCGTTATGGAGGAGATGAGTTTTTTACTGATCCTTCGGAATATGGTCAGAGGCACTTTGCGTGGGAAATTACTGCAGATTCAGGAAGCAATTCAGAATGCGAAAATTCCAGAATGTTCAAGACTAAGACTGACAGCAAGTATCCGGTGGTGTTTTGTCTGAGAATGGGAAACCATCGATGAAGCAATCACAAAAAAGGGCAGACCATTTGATGTATAAGGCAAAAGATTATAAAGCATAGTAGTGACCGAATGATGTGATAAAAGATGCCGGATGATGAAGAAACTAAGAATAAACCAAGAATTATGATCGTAGATGATTTAGAATTTAACCGGAAATTCTGTCAAGAATCCTGCAGGAAGACTATGAGATCGTAGAAGCGGAAAGTGGAAGAGAAGCTCTTCATAAACTGGGTGAGTATGGACTTGGAATTTCTGGTACTGTTAGATACTATTATACCAGAGATGGACGGTTTTGAAGTTTTAAAACATATGACAGAGGAATATTGGATATCAGATATTCCAGTCATTATGATCTCGAGTGAGTGATTCTGCAAACCCATCAGGCGTGCCTATGAGATGGGTGTTTCCAGATTATATTAACTGTCCATTTGATGCAAATGCTGTCTAATCAGCGAGTATCAAATACCGTGAAATTACATGCAAACAAAGAAGACTAATGGCACTGGTTACAGGAACGTGCAGAGGAGCGTTAAACAGAATAGATAAATGGTGGGAAAATATGAAAAGGAAATACGATGCAGACATTCTAAAGGCTTTTAGCCAGAGCTATTTTACAGGGGTTTTTAGTAAATGTCGTAGAAGATCGTTATGAGGTATTGCATCTTGCTTCCTGATGAGATATATTTCAGAAAAGGAAGCTATACACAATTTTTAGAAGAGATTCTAAGTGATTCGATCATACAGGAATATCAGGGACAGTTAAGAGAGAAACTGGATCTTTCTTATATCAAAAAGGTTTTTGAACGAAGACGAATTGACAGAGATTGGATCGAAGCTACTATATAGATTATAAAGTGATCAGGAAAGGACAACGCAGATGGTGGCGTGTATCTGTTGTGATCGTAGATCTGTGTGAGGATGGAAATCCCAAACATGTTTTAGTATTGTTTAAAGATATTACGAAACAAAAAGAAAAAGGATATGGAATATCAGAGAACATTGAAAAGAAGCCTATCAGCTGGCAGAACGTGCGAATCAGGCAAAGACGACATTTTTAAATAACATGTCACATGATATTAGAACACCGATGAATGCGATCATAGGATTTACGTCACTGCAGCAACGCATATCAATGAAAAAAGAACGGCTCAAAGATTATCTAAGCAAGATTATGACATCAAGCAAACCATTTGCTGTCGTTGATCAATGATGTTCTGGATATGAGCCGTATTGAGAGCGGGAAAGTCAAGATTGAAGAAAGTCCTGCAGTATTCCAGTTGTGATGCATGATCTAAGGAATATTTTTACAGAAAGCAGAAGTCATGGTCTTTTTTCGTGTTAGGATGCTTTCTTTGCGCATGTGGAAAGACAAAAGATCAGACTAGAAAAATAATAAAGGATACGAACAAGAAGATTATTATCGGTGGAGATAACTACCCTCCATTTAACTATACGGATGAGAATGGCAATATGGCAGGAATCGATGTAGAATTTGCCAGAGAAGCCTTTCATCGTATGGGTTATAAGCCGGTCTTTGTAAATATCGATTGGGAGAATAAGAAAAATCTTGTGGAACAAGGGAAAAATAGATTGTATATGGGCGTGCTTTTCAGTGACAGGAAGAGAAAATGATTATCACTGGGCAGGTCCTTATATGCTGAGCCGTCAGGTGATCGCAGTGAACGACAGCAGCAAGATCAATAAGTTGTCTGATCTTAAGAATAAAATCATTGCGGTTCAGTCTACAACCAAACCAGAAGAACTATTTCTAAAACAAACAGACCCCAAAATACCGAAAAAGTAAAACAAGTCTACAGCATGGAAAACAGAGAATTGATCTATACTTCTCTGAGCAGAGGATATGTAGACGCTATTGCAGCACATGAGATCTCGATCAGACAGTATATGTCTGATTTTGAAGCAAAATACAGAATTCTTGATGAAGATATTCTTGAGACTGGAATTGGTGTTGCGTTTGCAAAAAATGATAAAAGAGGAATAGAAAAAAAAGAACTGTCAAAGACATTAAAAGCAATGGTTAAAGATGGAAGTGCCAAGAAAATTCTACAAAAGTATGTTCCTGATGCAGAGAAATATCTGGAGGTGAACAGCCTTGAGAGATAAAGCGGATAAAAGATTATGGACATTGAGTATTGTTGGCTGTGTGATCGTTGTCTTGACAGTTCTTTTTTTGTGTCCGTAAAAAAATAGAAACAAACAATACCAAAAACAGGATTCATTCGACGATGGAATACATCAAGGATCAATATTCCATGTATAACAGTTTTAATGAAGCAGTTGAAGCAAGAAGCCTTGTAAGAATGGTTGAAAAAGTCCAGCAGACCGCAAGAAATTTTAAAGCAGATGATCAGGCGTTGGAAAAAGAGCATTTAAAACAATATGCAGAGGGAACAAAAACTTACAGGGGATTATTGTATTAAATGATAAAGATCAGCAGATTGCACAATATCATATGGGATCAAGATTTAAAAAGTGATGGACTATGTCATGGAAAAAGAAACACTTCGTGATGTAAAAAAATATCCACAAAAATCATATATGGCAAGAATTGAGCTGAAAAATGGAGGCTATATTGATCTGGCATCGTATGGAAGAAAGGATGCAAAAGGAACGGTTATAGGATATCAGTATGTAAAAACCGAATATGCGAAAAACAATAATCTTACAATCAAAACGTGCTTGCTGGATATAAGCGGGAAAATGATGGAACGATCGTAATCACAAATGGAAATGATATTATAGCATCAAATGATGAAAAATTAATTGATACAAAGGTACAGGAAGATTCTATTATTAATGAGATCCGACAAAGTGTAAAAGTAGGACAGTTTGCAATCATTCGAAACGGTATCAAACAATATTTTACAAGTCTTGATAAGGGACGAAATTATTATATTTACGTGTATGCAGAAGACAGGAATCTTGTAAAAACATTGACGAGTAACATTGGAATAGCGGTTATTTTATATGGAATTTTTGTGGCAATCTTAATGACGATCAAAGCAAAATCCAATCAACAATATGAACGCATTCAGAAACAACGAGAAGAAGAGTATAAAAGAGAATTAGAAAAATCAGCAAAAGAAGCAAAAGAAAGCCAATATTGCCAAAACAGAATTTCTGCAAAGAATGAGCCATGATATCCGGACACCGATCAATGGAATCCGGGGAATGGTAGAAGTTGGAGATTATTATAAAAGTGATATAGAAAAAACAATCAGAATGCCGCAAAAAATATGGGAAGCATCAGGGTTCTTACTAGAATTGATCAATGAAGTTTTGGATATGGGAAAACTGGAATCGGAAGAAGTGATCCTGGAGAGAAGAAGTTTTAATTTCTTTCAATTGTTTCAAGAGATTCGAACGGTTATTGAAAAACAGGCTAGAGAGAGAGGAATCAATATAGTTGTACATAAATATAATGTGATTCATGAAGATTTGATCGGAAGTCCAGTGCATGTAAAAAGAGTTGTGATGAATATTTTAACAAACGCGATCAAATATAACAAAAAAATAATGGAAAGATCTGCATAGAATTTAATGAAATTCAGAAAAATTACAATACTATTATTATTCGATTTAAATGTGAAGACACTGGAATTGGAATGAGTGAATCATTCCAAAAGACGATCTATGAGCCATTTGCACAGGAAAAAGCAGGGGCACGAACAGTTTATGGTGGAACAGGACTTGGGATGCCGATTACAAAAAAGTCTTGTAGAGAAAATGGGAGGAACAATCTCATTTGAGAGTGAGCAAAATGTGGGAACGACGTTTTATATTGAGCTTCCATTTCAGATCGATCATAATATAAAGCACGAAGAACTTAAGACAAAAGAGATAAAAAGCATCGATCAAGGGTGTCAATGTATTGCTTGCCGAAGATAATGAATTGAATATGGAAATTGCAGAATTTGTTCTGGAGAGTGCCGGGGCGAATGTAATTAAGGCATTTAATGGAAAAGAAGCATTGGAAATTTTCAAAGAATCGAAACTAGGAGAAATTGATATTATCTTAATGGATGTGATGATGCCGGTGATGGACGGATTAGAAGCAGCGAGATATATAAGATGGAGCAATAAAGAAATGCCAGAGATATTCCGATCATTGCGATGACAGCGAATGCATTTACGGAAGATCGTAGGAGAGTTTTAGAAGCGGGAATGAATGAGCATTTGGCGAAACCGTTGGAATCTGAGGTGTTGATCAAGACGATCGCGAATTATTGTGGGAAAGTCGATCATTTTAAATAATAATACAACAGATTGTAAAACATTGCATGAAAACTGTCAAAACATTGTGAATAATTGCTAAATACACGCAAAAAAACAGATAAAATACTAGCAAAAATAAATAGAAAGGACTACAATGGTTGGTATGAAAGGAGGTTTTACTGATGGAAAGAATAGCAGAGAAACTTTCAGAGATCGAAAAGACAGCGCGTGCGATCGTAGATAATGCGCAGGAACAAAAGCATCAGATGGAAATGAAAATGCAAAAGCAGCGAGATACATTTGATGCGGATATGGAAAAGGAGACGAACGAAAAGATATTAAAGATTCAGTCGGATCTTGCAACAAACATGGAAAATCTTCTAAAGAAACAGGAAGAACAAAATAACAATGAAATAGAAGCTTTAAAACAAGACTTCAAAGAACATCACAGCGAATATGCAAAACAGATATTAGAGCGGGTGATCAAAGTATAGGAGGCGATAGCATTGAGAAATGTGATGCGCTACAGCGGAATTGTGACGAAAGTCGCAGCAATGCGTGCAAAGCTTTTAAAACCACAGGATTATGAACAGCTGGCTTCTATGGATACAGTGACAGATATCATTGAATATCTGAAACAAACAAAATCGTACGGAAAATTTATCACACAGATGGATGAATCACTGTATCACAGAGGTAATATCGAAAAAGTCCTGATCCAGTCATTATATGATGATTACACAAGACTTTATCGTTTCGCAGATATGCAACAAAAAAAGATTTTTAAAGATCTTTATGAAGCGGTATGAAGTAGATTTGGTTCGATATTGCTTAAGAATTGTATTTAATCACAGTAATGTACCATTTGATCTGAATTACAAAAAGCCATTTTTTGATAAATATTCAAAGATACGGATTGATCAGCTAGTGACGGCAAAGAATATTGATCATCTGGTAGATTACCTGAAGAATACAGAATATTACGCACCACTGTCAAGAATCCGACAGTCAGGGGCATCGACATTAGCGGATTATGAACTGGCATTGGATTTATATTATTTTTCTATGATGTGGAAAGAACGCAAAGGGAAATTGGGATAAAAAAAAGATAAGGAAATGCTGACTAAAAGAATTAGGAGCAAAGATCGATCTATTAAATCTTCAATGGATTTACCGAGCAAAGAAATATTACCATATGCTCGCACCAGATATTTATACATTGTTAATTCCGATTCAACATAAACTTTCGAATCAGGAATTTAAAGATCTGGTCGAAGCGCCATCAGTGGAAGAATTCAAAAGAAGATTAAATGAAACTTATTACGGAAAGAAATATGATTTCGGAGAACAGGTGCAGATTGAGAGTATTGTGAATGAATGTGTGGAACATATCTTAACGATCGCTTACAGAAACCATCCGTATTCTCTGGCAAGTATACAACAATATTTATTTTAAAGGAGGAAGAGATTTATAAGATCACTACGGCACTGGAATGTATTCCGCTATGGATTATCACAACGGGAGACATTACAGTATCTGGTGCAAAAAGCAACGACGTCAAGGAGGTAATGCATCATGATCGTAAAGATGAAATTCTTAAGCATTTCCGGACCGAGAACTGATATTGACAGGGTAAGTGCATCTTACCTTTCCAAATACGAAATGCAGCTGGAAAATGCGATCACAGAATTGAAAACGACAGATAACCTCATGCCGTTTATGGATGTGAATCCTTACAAAGAACCGCTTTCTAAAGCGGAACAGTATGTATTGATGCTTGCACAGCCAAAAGGAGAGATGGATACATCTCTTACGGCAGATGAGATCCTGACAATGATCAGGGATCTCAATCATGATTATCTGGACCTTAAGGCAAGGGAAGACCGGTTAAAGAAGCAGAAAGAAGAATTATTAGAAAAACTTCATGAACTTGAACCGTTTCAGCCTTTAGAGTTAAATTTAAAAGAAGTTTATGGCTATCAATATATGAAAGTCAGATTCGGACGAGTAAACGTAGAGTATTATCAGAAACTTGAAAAATATTTATTCGATGATCTCAATGCAATTTTTTTAGAAGGAATCCGAAATGAAAATTATGTGTATGGATGTTATTTTGCGGCACATAAGGAGATGGGAAAAGATTGATTCTACTTTTAAATCTTTGCATTTTGAAAATATCGCACTTCCAGACGATTACGAAGGAATGCCGGCAGAGATTTGCAGAAATTTAAGAAATCAGATCGATGAGATTGAAAAAGAAATCGAAAATGTCCAGAAACAGATGAAAGATTTCTTATCAGTCAAATCAAAGAAGATTCGAGGAGCGAGATATAAGTTAGAAGAATTATCCAATAACTTCGATGTGCGTAAAATGGCAGCCTGCATGGAAAAATGAAGAACAGGAAGATTACTACATTCTCTGCGGCTGGATGAGTGAAAAAATACACAGGCATTTATCGAAGAGACAAAAGACGATGATCGAATTACCATCATCGTTGAAGAAGGAAGGGAAAAAATTCTTTGGTGATCCACCGACGAAATTACAGAATCCAAAATTCTTTAAACCATTTGAAATGTTTATCAGAATGTATGGACTGCCATCCCATGATGAGATGGATCCAACCATTTTCGTGGCACTGACTTATACCTTTATCTTTGGAGCGATGTTTGGGGATGTTGGTCAGGGATTGTGTTTGTTTATCGGCGGGGGGATTACTATATAAGATCAAGAAATGGAATCTAGCAGGAATCATTTCTGTTGCCGGAATTTTTTTCTACATTCTTTGGCTTTATGTTTGGAAGCTTCTTTGGATTTGAAGGAACGATCATTAAACCAATGTGGTTATCGCCAATGCATGCGATGATGAAATTACCGTTTGTTGGGCAGTTAAATACTGTATTTATCGTGGCAGTTGCATTTGGTATGGCACTGATCCTGCTTGCGATGGTGTTTCAGATCATCAATGCAAAGAAAACGTGGGGATAAAGAAAAAATTTATTCTTCAGCCCAAATGGAGTTGCAGGACTTGTATTTTATGGATTCCTTGTCTTAACGATCGTGCTTTTATATGACAGGTCATAAAACACCAGGAAATATCATGATGATCATTTTCCTTGGAATTCCAGTGATCATGTTCTTATTAAAAGAACCATTAGGACAGCTCGTGGAAGGAAAGAAACCAAAAGCAGAAGGCGGCGTTGGAATGTTTCTGGTGCAGGGATTTTTTTGAATTGTTCGAGACGATGTTAAGTTTCTTCTCTAACACGATCTCATTTGTGCGTATCGGGGCATTTGCAGTGAGCCATGCGGCTATGATGGAAGTTGTTCTGATGCTCGGAGGGATCACAGATGGAGCAGGAAATCCAAACTGGATCATCATTGTTCTTGGAAATATTATCGTGTGTGGACTAGAAGGTCTGGTTGTCGGAATTCAGGTATTGCGTCTGGAATATTATGAAATGTTCAGTCGTTTCTATACGGGATCAGGAAGAGAATTCCATCCGTATGACAATCATGCAGGCAAGGAAAATTAGGAGGTATCGGTTATGACATTAGCAATCAAATTAGCGATCATCGCAGCATTAATCTTAAGTATATTTATTCCATTTGGTTATTTTCTTCATGGAGAGAGAACAAAGAAACGTTATAAACGAAGTATTGCATTTAACGCTTTTTTTCTTCTTCGGGATCATTGTGATCGCCGGAGTGATGATGTTTGTCACAGATCCGGTACAGGCAGCACAAGCAGGTTCTGATGCAGGAATGGCTACAGGACTTGGATATCTGGCAGCAGCATTATCAACAGGACTTTCTTGTGTTGGTGGTGGTATCGCCGTAGCGAGTGCCGCAAGTGCAGCTTGGGAGCAATCAGTGAAGATCCAAGTGCTTTAGGTAAATCACTGATCTTCGTAGGTCTGGCAGAAGGTGTATGTCTGTATGGATTGATCATTTCATTTATGATCATTGGTAAACTTGGATAGATCAGGAAGTGATAGTTATGAAGATGTATTTGATCAGCGATAACTTAGATACATTGACAGGAATGCGGTTAGCTGGGGTTGATGGGATCGTAGTTCATGAAAGGGATGAATTAAAAGAAACGATCGAGAAAGCTATGAGTGATCCAGAGATTGGGATCGTGCTTTTGACAGAGAAATTTGGAAGAGAATTTCCAGAATTGATCGACGAGATCAAGCTGGAGCGGAAAATGCCGCTTCTGATCGAGATTCCTGACAGGCACGGAACTGGACGGAAGAAAGATTTTATCACGTCTTATGTCAATGAGGCGATTGGATTGAAATTGTAAGCCGGCTGTAGAAGGAAGGTGACAACATTGACAGTAGAAGAAAAGATTTCACATATCAGAGAAGCTGCCATGGAAGAAGCAAGAGCCAGAGGAAATGAAATCATAGATCAGCATCAGAAGGCATTGGAAGGCGTGTTCAAAACACATAAACAAGAAGCTGTGATGCAGGCAGATACGAGGATCAAGACCGAAACAGCATCGGCAAGGCAGCAGTTAAATACAGTAACATCCAAAGGGCAGCTAAAACTTCGAAGACAATTAAGCCGAGTGCAGAATGAATTAAAAAATAAATTGTTTGAGGAAGTCCGGGAAATGGCAGAAGAATACATGAAAACCGAAGCGTATAAAGAATTACTTGTATCCTATATTGCAAAAGCGGCGAGATTCGCAGATGGGAATCCATTGACAATCTATATTAACAGTTCGGATGAGGACAAAAAAAGAATTTCTTGAAAAACGAACAGGAATGACAGTCACAGTTAGCGAGGAAGATTTTATCGGAGGAATCCGTTCAGTCATTCCGGGAAGAAATATTTTGATCGATCATTCATTTTCAGGTGCTTTGGAGAAAGAATACGAAGAATTTACCTTTAAAGGGGTGTGACAGGTGAGTAAGACTGGAACAATTTATGGAATTAACGGACCTGTCATTTATCTGGCTGGAAATACTGGATTTAAGATGTCAGAAATGGTTTATGTCGGCAAAGAAAAATTAGTTGGAGAAGTCATTTCTCTGGATAAAGACCGTACGACGATTCAGGTATATGAAGAAACATCAGGATTAAAACCGGGCGAGATCGTGGAAGCAAGCGGGGAAGCAGTATCCGTTACATTGGCTCCCGGAATCTTAGATAATATTTTTGATGGAATTGAACGCCCGCTTGAGAGAATTGCTGAAAATGCAGGTGCATTTATCACAAGAGGTATCAGTGTAGATTCGCTTGATACACAGAAGCTGTGGCATACAAAACTGGTTGTCAATGAAGGAGATGTTCTTCATGGAGGAGACATCTATGCCGAAGTGCAGGAGACAAGAGCCATCGTACACAAATGCATGGTGCCGCCAGATCTTACAGGAACGGTTACTTTTGTGGCATCTGATGGAGAACATGCAATCAAGGATCATATGATCACGTTAAGATTGGACGATGGAACGGAAAAACAGTTAACAATGATCCAGAGATGGCCAATCAGGGTTCCAAGACCTGTTCACGACAGGATTCCGGCATGTGTGCCACTGGTAACAGGCCAGAGAATACTGGATACAATGTTTCCGATTGCTAAAAGGTGGAACTGCGGCAATTCCAGGTGGTTTTGGTACTGGAAAGACAATGACACAGCATCAGATTGCGAAATGGTCCGATGCGGATATTATCATTTATATCGGATGCGGGGAACGTGGAAATGAGATGACACAGGTATTGGAAGAATTTTCAGAATTAGTCGATCCAAAGAGTGGAAATCCATTGATGGACCGAACAACACTGATCGCCAATACGTCTAATATGCCAGTGGCAGCACGTGAAGCATCTATTTATACAGGGCTTACACTGGCAGAATATTACCGTGATATGGGATATGATGTCGCGATCATGGCGGATTCTACCTCAAGGTGGGCAGAAGCATTAAGAGAATTATCTGGTCGTCTGGAAGAAATGCCAGCAGAAGAAGGATTCCCGGCATATTTGGCATCGAGATTATCTGCCTTTTATGAGCGAGCTGGAATGATGCACAACCTAAATGGAACGGATGGTTCTGTAACGATCATAGGTGCAGTATCTCCACAGGGAGGAGATTTCTCAGAGCCAGTTACACAGAATACCAAACGATTTGTCCGTTGCTTCTGGGGACTTGATAAATCCTTGGCTTACGCAAGACATTTTCCAGCGATTCACTGGTTAACGAGTTACAGTGAATATCTGACAGATCTCGGCGGCTGGTACAGAGATCATGTATCCCCAATTTTGTAGACTATCGAAATCGTCTGATGGCGATCTTAAATCAGGAAAGTAGTTTGATGGAGATCGTAAAACTGATCGGTGGGGATGTTCTTCCAGATGATCAGAAATTAACGTTAGAGATCGCAAGGGTGATCCGATTAGGATTTCTGCAGCAAAATGCTTTCCACAAAGACGACACCTGCGTATCTATGGAGAAGCAATATAAAATGATGGAAGTCATTTTATATCTATACCAAAAAGAGCAGAGAATTAGTAGCAAGAGGAATGCCGATGAGTGTGTTAAAAGCAGAAGGAATCTTTTGAGAAAGTCATTGCGATCAAATATGATGTTCCAAATGATAATCTGCAATTACTGGATCTTTATCACAAACAGATTGATGATTTTTATGACGCAGTACTGGAAAAGAATGCATAAGGAGGCGGTCATTTTATGGGAATTGAATATTTAGGACTAAGCAGCATCAATGGTCCGCTTGTCATTCTGGAAGGAGTACAGGACGCATTTTTTGATGAGATCGTCGAATTTACGGTTGATGGAAAAACGAAAAAAATCGGAAGGATCATTGAATTATACGAAGATAAAGCAGTGATTCAGGTATTTGAGGGAACGGAAAATATGTCCCTTGATAATACAAGAACAAAATTAACTGGACACCCGATGGAAGTTTCTCTTGCACCAGATATGCTAGGGAGAACATTTAACGGAATCGGAAAACCAATCGATGGATTAGGACCATTGATCACGGATGTAAAACGAGATGCCAATGGACTTCCGTTAAATCCAGTCCGAAGAAAATATCCAAGAAACTATATCCGCACAGGTATTTCAGCCATTGATGGATTAACAACGCTGATTCGTGGACAGAAGCTTCCTATCTTCTCCAGGAAACGGATTGCCACACGATCAGTTGGCAGCACAGATCGTAAAACAGGCATCTCTTGGTGATGGTTCAGATGAGCCATTTGCGGTAGTCTTTGGAGCAATGGGTGTCAAACATGATGTTGCGGATTTCTTTCAGAAGACATTTGAGGAAAGTGGTGTTGCAGATCATGTATGTATGTTCTTAAATCTTGCAAATGACCCAGTTGTAGAACGATTGATCACACCAAAAAGTAGCCTTAACTGCAGCAGAATATCTGGCATTTGACTGCAACATGCATATCTTGGTAATTCTGACCGATATGACATCATTTGCAGAAGCGATGCGTGAGGTATCTTCATCCAAAGGAGAAATTCCATCCAGAAAAGGATACCCAGGATATTTATACAGCGAACTTGCGACACTTTACGAACGTGCAGGAATCATCAAAGGAGCAGAAGGTTCTGTAACACAGCTTCCAATCCTTACAATGCCCAATGACGATATCACACATCCGATTCCTGACTTAACTGGATATATTACCGAAGGACAGATCGTACTGGATCGTAACTTAAATGGACAGTCTATTTATCCACCGATCAGTGTTTTGCCATCGCTTTCTCGTCTGATGAAAGATGGAATCGGAGAAGGATACACAAGAGAAGATCATCAGGATCTTGCAAATCAGTTATTTTCCGCTTATGCGAAAGTGGGAGAAGCAAGAAACTTAGCATCTGTTATCGGAGAAGATGAGTTATCCCCAATTGATAAAAATATCTGGAATTTGGAAAGGCATTTGAGGAACGATATATCGGTCAGGGGCCGGAAGAAAACCGTTCCATGATCGAAACATTGGATCTTGGATGGGAATTATTAAAAATCCTGCCAAGAGAAGAATTGGATCGAATCGACACGAAGATCATCGATAAATACCTGCCAAAAGAGCAGGAAAGCTAAAGGTGGTGAGATTATGGACCCACGAGAATTCCCCGACCAAAGGAAATCTGATCGCAGCCAAGAACTCTCTTACATTGGCAAAACAGGGATACGACCTGATGGATAAAAAAAGAAATATCCTCATCCGGGAACTGATGGATCTGATCGAAGAGGCGAAAGATATTCAGGAAGAGATTGATACAACATTTGCAAGAGCGTATGTATGCCTTCAGAGAGCGAATATCCAGCATGGGATCAGTAAGGTAGAAGAACTTGCCTATACAGTTCCGATCGAGGACTCGATTCAGATTCAGACCAGAAAGCATCATGGGAACGGAAATACCTCATGTAAAATATGATGCACATGAAAACCAGCTGACTTATGCGATGGATGGGACATTTGAGTCGATTGATGTTGCCAGGGAAGCGTTTCGGCAGGTGAAGGATCTGACAATTAAATTGTCAATGGTTGAAAATGCGGCGTATCGTTTAGCAACTAGTATTAAGAAAACGCAGAAGAGGCAAATGCGTTGAAGAATATTACGATTCCGACTTATACTGGGTTGGTTTATAAGATTTCGAATGAGTTGGAAGAGAAGGAAAGAGAGGAATTTACACGGCTTAAAGTGATTAAGCGGATGAAGCAGAAAGGATGAATTTAATCCAAACAAAAGGACAGAAGATTGCCCTCAATCATCAATCTTCTGTCCTTTATGACATTTCCATGAAATCACATATCCATAGCTTAATGTAAGTTAGATCATCACTGGTTTCATTGATAGATAAACATTCATAATTTTCGCTAAAATGTTGTATTTGCAGCCTGGTAGCTTTTGAACAGCTTCCACATAAAATGATCGTGCGGTTATCAAAAGATGTCTCAAAATTTTCCTGCGGGGGAAGAAAAATCAAAAAGAAATTCTAACAAGCCGTTTCCACCACTGTAGAGAAAATTATCGCCAAAACAAGATACGATTTTTTGGGCATCTTGGGAATCAGAATAGTCAGGAACAATATAAAATTTTGAATCTGACTTCATTCTCTCTTCTAGAAATGATGTTAAAGATTCGTTTCGTTTTAGTACAAAACAACAGTACATCCATTTACTGGCAGAGATGGGCAGAGAATGCTGTAAGGAAGATCATAGTAGTCGAGAAGGAAATCCATAACAGACCCAATATTTCCTTTTGGGGTAGAATCAAAAGTAGAGCAATATTTATAATATAAATGTTCTACCTGATACTGTTCTAAAAACAGCAGGACATCATGAACTTTCTTGATTGCATCAGATACAGGAACACTGCGTATTTTCAAAGCAAAAACTACACAGTCACAATCAGGAAGCATTAGAGGAATTCCTGTTAATAAGACAACATTTGCGTGCTTCCGTTTCAGAAAACTTGCAGCATCGGCTCCGCCTGTGAAATCATCTGCAATCACAGCAAGTTTAATACGATTCATAAGTACACCCCTTCCATCAACAAACGATATGATTCTAATAAACGATATTACTTAGGAAGAAATTGTGTAAGATCAGTTTCTTCATCGTAAACACGCAGCATCTCAATATCTTTGATCTCAAAAAATAATAAGATCAACCGTAGTCAGTGTTGGAGTATATCCTTTTACAATGTGGCCACCAAAGACCTGACCAGGAGCATCACACATTGTCGCATGAAAATGTGTGTCATAGTCATTGTTATTTTGACAAACAACACCTGTTCCATTTAGAAATTCTACTGGACCGTCTTTTTTTTGAAGAACATCGCCATATCCAGCACCAACTTTCGCATCTTCTTTTTGGAACAAGATTCATATAACCACATTTTTTTTGAAACTTCCAAAACAGGTAACGTAAGCATGTTTAATATCATTTTTTTTACATACTTCTTCAATACCTTCGATCAAATCTGTGCCGGGCAGTAATCTTGCAGCAACTGTTTTTACCTGTAGTTCCGCAGGCATCATGAAAATGTATCATAATAAAATTCTCCTTACCAAGCTCTATTTTCCTGATCAAATAATTTCACATAATGTTCCAGACGGTCAGAATATCCCTTGATAAAAGACGGAATCAACTGCCATTTATCAAAGTTTTTATCTTGAATAAAAGTTTCTAATTCTTCTTTCCCGGCAACGACAAGTTCTGTTGCAAGGTTGACTTTCTGAATACCATTTTTTACAGCTTTTCTTAAATTTTCATCACCAGTTCCACTTCCACCATGTAATACAAGTGGTATATCTACAACATTGGTAATCTGTTTTTAACAGATCAAAATCGATGTGAGGAGTGCCGTGATAACGTCCATGAGCAGTTCCGATTGCTACAGCAAGACAGTCAATTCCTGTCTCTTCAACAAATTTTTTCGCCTCTTCAGGCTTTGTAAAATGATCAGAACCATCGGAAGAATAATCTTCACCCTGACCGACATGGCCTAATTCAGCTTCTACACTGATATTAAGAGGACGGCACATTTTCACAGTCTCTTTTGTCTGTGCGATATTATCTTCATAGCTTAAAGAAGAACGATCGACCATAATGGAAGTAAAACCAGAATTGATTCCTAACATGATATCTTCATAACTTTTTCCATGATCTAAATTGATCGCAAAAGTCAATAAAAAATAGATGAAATAAAAATATATTTCATCTACATAAAAAAATTCATATCTAAAATTTAGTTTCGCTAAGCAATAATTCTACATCGTTTATCTGAGTTGGCAATTTATCATCAAAATTAAAGAGAGGATAATTTTTAATAACATAAATGAGAGCATCATTGACAGCGAGTTCTAATAAATGAGAATCAGCACGAACATTTTGATCATGCATTTCATTCGTGTCGTTAATCTGTAAAATAGCATCTGAAAAATCCATGATCTGAGAGTTTGGATCAGCAGTGATCACAAGAATCTTCATTTCTTTTTTTCTTAGCAAGGGAAAGCGCTTTTAAAACCTGTGTTGAAGCACCAGAACGACTGATCGCAATTACAAGATCAGAAGCAATCGGGATTGTATTTCCAGCCCCTATAATATGACACATTCTGGCTTCACAGATCAATTTTGCAGCACAGAGCAGATCATTTGTAGAGATGAAACTTGAGAGTGAACGAATGCGGTTTGCACAAGCAGAAAATATTTTTCACTTGTAAGTAAGGGGGCATTGTTTAACATATCATTGTCTTTTTATGCGACATCATTTGAAAGAAGAAGCCGCATTTGGAAGAAACCATTATACCCTAGATATTTTGCCATTCTGACAATGGAAGCTTCACTTGCATGAGCTTTTTAGCAAGCTGTGAGATATTAAGAAGGGTTACTTCTTCAAGATGATCATGATATATTGTGCAGTTTTTTTCTCTGCAGGAAAGAGTTCTTCAAAGTTATGTTTAATATTTTCGATGACTGATGTTTTTATAATTTGCATGGACAGCTCCTTTCTGATACTAAGAAAGTTAACACGAATTATAAAGTGTGTCAATTTGATATCTTTCAAAAAGTGGAAATGCGAAAAGTGGAAATGTGGAAATTCAAATGCGGAAATGGAGGAAAATGTGGAAATATAAAAGCGGAAGTACCTTTGGTTTGGAATAGACTAAAAACTATAGAAATGTCACAAAAAGAAATCATATAATAAACCCATCGAAAGACAAAAGTGACAAAAAGAAAGGAGCCAAGTCATGAAATTAAAAATGGTAGGTCTTGGAAAAATGGGATTTAATTTAGCCCTGAATATGAAAGACCACGAGGTTGATGTAGAAGGATTCGATGTAAATGAAGAAGCCAGAAAGAAGGCTGAAGAATCTGGAATTAAATCATATGAAACTCTAAAAGATCTGGTATCTGCGGATCAGAAAGATGTGATCTGGGTTATGTTACCAGCTGGAAAGATCACAAATTCAGTATTAGATGAATTAAGTGGTTTATGTAAAAAGGAGACATCGTGATCGATGGTGGAAATTCAGATCATCGAGACAGCTTAAAGACAGCAAAGAAGATGGAAGAGAAAGGAATTTATTTCTTTGATATTGGAACAAGTGGAGGGGTTTACGGAGCAAGACACGGAGCAAGTTTTATGTGTGGAGGAGATCCGGAAGTATTTAAAAATGATCTTCAGGAAATGTTAGAAAGCATTGCAACAACAAACGGATGTCTTTACAGAGGAAAAACAGGAAGTGGTCATTATCTTAAAATGATTCACAATGCAATGTTATATGGATACATGCAGACATTAGGAGAAGGATTTGAACTTCTTGAAAAAAGTGAATTCGATTACGATCTGGAACATGTTGCAGATTCACTTAGTAAATCAAGTGTTATTAGAGGATGGCTGTTAGAACTTGCAGCAAATGCATTTAGAAAAGATCCAGATCTAGAAAAGATCAAAGGAGTTGTTGGACAAGTAAAAAACAACAGGATGGACAATCGAGTCTGCTTGTGAACTTGGAGTTCCAATCCCAATTATTTCTACTTCACTGATGATGCGTTTAAGATCAAAACAGGATGATTCATTTTCAGCGAAAGTGATCGCATCTTTAAGAGATGAGGTTGGAGGACACAAAGCTCAGTCAAAATAAAGGAGAAATTATATGTGGTTTTACAAGATTGAAAGAGATGAAAAAATAAATATATCAATATCACATGGAATACGACAATGACATACATCAAAAGTATTCTAGGAGTTGTCGGTGTAGGAGCATGTTTGTTTAATCTTGTATGGCTTGCAGCAATATGCTTAACGATTTTAGCTGTGGCACTGACATATTATTTATATCGATATGGAAATCTAGTTCGAATACTTCATAGCCATGAACAAAAAGGGATTAGAATATACAGGTAGCCAATATTCATTTAAAGATCCATTGATCGTAACAATTCCGCAGGTGAGAAATATATGAACAGACAAGAAAATTTAATTCAGATTCTTTTAAAAAAAGCAGAAAAACCACTTACAACACAAAAATTAGCAGAGCAGTTAAATGTCAGCAGCCGGACAATCCGATCTGATCTTGAAAAAATAGAATCAGAAATCTTGGTTCATTCCATGAAACTTGAAAAAAGAAACCAAGAGTTGGTATTTGGATTGAAGGTACACAAGATGAAAAAGATGCATTGTTTCTTGATGTAAAAGGAGAACATGACTTAGTAGAGTCTTATTCGAAAGAATACCGAAGAGGCTGCATTTTAGTACAGATATTGCTGTCAAAAAATAAAATATATCCATATAAATTACAGAATAATCTTTATGTAAACAAGTCAACAATTGAAAAAAGATCTTCAGGAGATCTCAAAATGGCTGGAGAAATATGATCTTAGTTTAATGAAGAAACCAAGTATAGGTCTTTATGTCAGTGGAGATGAAGAAAATATTCGAAAATGCAGTTGCTGCACTAGCAGGTGAACTGAGTGAAAAAATCAGTCCATTGAAAGCTTGATGGAAACATATCTGGATATAGATGTTAAAGGAAATCGAAGACATTATACATAACTGGAATGACAATTATAATATGCACTTAAATGAAGTGAATATAAACAATCTGGCTTTTCATGCATCGGTTATGTTAATGAGAATAGGTAAAAATAAAGCATTATTAATAGAAAATTCAAAAGCCTTGGATAGTGAGACATTTTCTTATAAAGAAGAGTTCGACATCCTGATAAATGAACTTTCAACATATGGAAATTGTGAGATTCCAAAAGATGAAGCAGATTATCTGCTTATGCATCTTTTAGGTATGTATTTGAATGAAAGCTCATTTTTAGAAAATGATTTTTTAAATGATCTGAGAAAAGATTGCTGAAAATATAGCAGAAGATTTTATTTTGAAATCCGATAAGATCATGTCATTAGATTTAGAATCAAATGACCAGTTTAAAAGATCACTGATGCTTCATTTGCTTCCAACAGTATATCGTTTGAAATATGGATTAAATCTATATAACCCATTATTGAATGAGATTAAGACTAATTATGCCAGCTATTATTATCTGGCTCTGATCATCAATTCAAGTTTCAAAAAATATATCGGAGTAAATGCAAGTGAAGGAGAAATTGCTTATGTGGCATTGCATTTGTCAGTAGCTGTACAGCAGGCAAAAAGATCATGTGCAGGTAGCGGTTGTCTGTTCTCTTGGAGTAGGAGTATCAAGATTACTTTCTGTAAAGCTTCAGGAAAAACTTCCCAGATGTAACATTTATTCATTGTTCCATGAATGATGAGGAACAGTTAGAAAAATGTAAATATATCATTTCAACAGTGGAACTTAACACAGACAAACCTTATGTACAAGTAAATCCGCTGCTGATGGAAGTAGATGTACAGAAAATACGAACACTATTAAGAAAAAATCCAAGTATTAATAAAACAAATTTCTCCATGCAGACAGTAAAAAGTCTTTCATGAGCAAATTGATAAGATTCAGATCTTGCAAAGAGATGTCAAATTATCTTCGCATGTGCGGCGCAGTGACACCAAGATTTTTTTTGAAGGTGTTTTTAAAAAGAAAAATATGGGATCTACGGAAGTAGGAGATGGTATTATTCTGACACATGGATTCCATGAGGATGTAAAGCGAACACAGATTGCATTTTGCAAGCTGGATCATCCGATTGTCTGGAAGACACAGGAAGTTGATTTTATCGTAATGTTAGCAGTTGCAAAAACAGATGCAAAAAATGTAATGCAAATGAACTGGTTGTATAAAATGTTAAGCAATATGGAGATAGTCAACAAGATAAGAGAATGCAAGAAAGACAGAGAAATATATGAAACATTAATAGAAGCAAGTAAAAAAACTTTAAAGGAGGGTACATATTATGAATTTATTAGACATTCTGGATCTTGATTTAATAGATCTGGATATGGATGCAACAGATAAAGATGGAGTTTTAAAACAGTTAAGTTCCATGCTTTATAAAAAAGGAAATATTAAAGATCTGGATAAATTCCTGGAAGCAGTTTATGAAAGAGAAAGCATTGGAGAAACAGGTCTTGGAGGGATTGCGATTCCTCATGGTTTAACAGATCAGGTAATCAATGCAAGTGTTGCAATCGGAAAAAGTAAAACAGCCAGTAGAATGGGAAAGCCTTGATGATCAGCCAGTAAGTCTGATTTTCTTATTAGCAGCACCAACTGGAGATCTTCAGAAGACACATCTTCAGAATCTATCACAGCTTGCTAGCGTTGTAGCACATAAAGCACATGTCGACGCGTTAATGAAATGTGAAACAAAAAGAAGAATTTTTGAACTATTTGAAACTTATTTTAATGAATTTACAAAGAAAAAGGAAGCTTAATTATGAATATTGTTGGAATTACATCTTGCACTTGTGGAATCGCACATACTTATATGGCTAGAGAAAAAACTGTTAGAAACTGGAGAAAAATTTGGATGGAGTGTAAAAATCGAAACACAGGGAAGCGGTGGTGTTGAATTTGCGTTAACAGATGAAGATATCAATGCTGCAGATTGTGTATTGATCGCATCTGATGTTGCTGTATCTGGAACAGAAAGATTCAAAGGAAAACCAATGGTTAAAGTACCTGTTGCAACAGCAATCAAATCACCAGAACATCTTCTTCGTAAGATTGAAGAAAAATTAGGTGCAATGAAGAAATAAAAGTGCTAAAAGGAGAGAAGATATGTTAAAAGACGTATTAAAAAACTTAAAGCAGCATTGTATGAGTGGTATCTCTTATATGATCCCTGTTATCGTTATCGGTGGATTTTGTACAGCACTTTGCTCGTCTGGCAGGAAATGTTGATACAGCAGGAACTATTGGATATGCATTCTTACAGGCAGGAAATGCAGCATTTGCATTAATGATGTCCGTACTTTGTGCAGGAATTGCTTACTCTATCTGTGGTAAATCAGGAATTGCACCAGGTGTAGTAGCAGGATATTTGTCAACACAGGTAAAAAGCCAGTTTCCTTGGAGCATTAATTTGTGGAATCTTAATTGGTATTATGATCTTATGGATGCAGGAACATTTCCCAGATTCAAAAGCTTTGAAATCAATGTATCCGATCGTTATTTATCCGGTAATATCCGGAATTATAGCGACGCTGTTGATCATGTTTGTCTTTGGACCGCCTCTTGCAGCATTAACACAGGCAGCTATTGACTTCTTTATGAATATGAACACGGGATCAAAATTCTTATTAGGATTTATCTTAGGATGTATGACCGGATTTGATATGGGAGGTCCTGTGAATAAAATTTGTTTCTCTGTTGTCAGTGCATTCGCAGCCTCTGGAATCTGGGGACCTGCAGCCGGAAAAAAAAATGCGGCGGCTATGGCACCTCCAATGGGTATGGCAATTTCAGCACTGGTATTAACTCCTAAAAAAATATACAGAACAAGAAAGAGAAGATGCAAAAGTTGCGATCGCAATGTCATTGTGTCAGGTAACAGAGGGTGCATTACCATTTGCCTTTAATGATCCGAAACAGAGTCATTCCGGCGGTAACAATTGGTTCAGGTGTTGCTCATGGATTAATCTTAACTTGGGGAGTAACAGTTCCTGTACTGCATGGTGGAATCTTCTCGGTTCCACTGGCAAGTAATCAATGTTATGGATTGCAGCATGGTTGATCAGAGCTATGGTTACAGCGGTAATTGTTTCTGTAACAAAACCAGCGCGTCCAGTTGAAACAGTACATGAAGATGAAGAATTGAAAGATGATTTTGATATTGAAATTGGATAATCAGACAATTCGCAGTAAAACGTATTTTATAGAAGAATAGAGAAGCTGCATTATGCAGCTTTTCTTATAAAAAAAGGAGAAAAAACCATGAAAATTGAGAAAAAATATTTAGATGAGATGAAAAGATGCTACTGTGCAAGCAATATTTCCTTTGATGGAAAAATCATGTACTACTTGCAAGTGAAGATCCAGAAGTTGCCTGCAACATGTATTATGGAAAAAGATTTCGAAAAGAAACAAAATGTCTGGACAATACCAGGTGGATGTATGTCAATCGTTCCAATTCAGGAAAAGAGAAGGAATTTCTTGCAGTACAGGAATTTTATTTAAAAATAACACCATCTTTAGCTAAGATCGTATGGGGAAAATATGAGGATGGAGAATGGAAATTTAAAGATGTAGTATCTATTCCATATGTGCATCGTTTGGTATTTTTCATGCGAACGGAATTAATTATCTGATCGCAGCAACGGTTGCAACATCCAAAAAAAAAAAGAAAAAGAATGACTGGAGTGTACCGGGACGTATTTACGTTGCAGAATTACCAGAAGATCCATCAAAAGGTGTAGAACTTGAAATTTTAGTAGATGGATTATATAGAAATCATGGATTTTGGCAGACAAAAAAGGTGGAAAAGATGTCGGATATTTTGGAAGTGATCAGGGAATCCTTCGTGTCAGTGCACCAGAGAAACGAGGAGGCCAGTGGAAGACAGAACTGATCATGGAAGGGCATATCGGAGAAATAGCAACGATTGATATTGATAATGACGGTGAAGATGAGATCATGACAATCGAAGAATTTCATGGAGATACGATTCAGATTTATAAAAAGATTGATGGAAAATATACAAAAGTCTGGAAGTACGATAATGAAATCGATTTTGCACATGCCCTTGTTGGAACAAAATTAGCTGGACAGAATGCATTTGTATGTGGCGTAAGAAGAAAAGATTGTGAATTATTTGCTGTTACTTATGAAGATGGAGAATATAAAGTCACAATGATAGAAAAAGGGAGTAGGTCCTGCAAATCTGT
>VOFC01001520.1_pt1 | contig 22426 bp, 25 predicted proteins | sample 5384161 | NCBI WGS metagenome assembly VOFC01 (sample SAMN12384722, study PRJNA508395) | human gut metagenome | isolation source: healthy gut B | host: Homo sapiens | reverse complement strand
CCTGAGCTGTTCCCGGTCCCTGTAGTTGCGGGTGAAAAGGATCACCATGCCCGTCATCGGATGACGCAGGCGCCCACGCTCATGCTCGGTGAGTGAAAGGCCCTCAACGTCGACGCAGACGGGACCCGGCTTCAGTAGCGATCATGCCGGCTCACCTCCCTTCCAGTCTTCGGACGCGGCGACGCGAATCGGGATCTCCTCGTAGCGCCGCACGCAAGGCAGGCAGGACAAAGCCGGCGGTGAGCCGCGGCCGATCGGACCGCCAACTCGCGGCAGGCCTTGAGGAAGACCTCGAGATTGTCGAGGCGAGGAGGTCGTGCCCGGCGTTGACGTCCCGATCCGGCCTCGCGGGCGGCCTTCACGCTGGCGGCGTACTGCTCGGACCTTGTCCTGGGCTTCGGTGCCGTGCGCCTGAGCCAACCCTCGTGTAGAGTTCGACGCGGTCGGCGCCGAGTTCGGCGGCCTTCGCCATCAGGGCGGGGCGGGATCCATGAAGAGGGCTCACGCGGCAGCCCCAGGCCTTCGCCTGCGCGATGAGCGGGCGGACGGCGTCGCAGACAGCAGGATCGAAAGATCGAACCCGTGGTCGGACGTTTTCTGGCCGGGCTGTCGGGCACGAACGTCGCCTGATCCCGGACGCACGGCCTCAAGGTGGCCCATCAGATTGTGGAAAAGGGTTGCCCTCGATGTTGTATTCGCGGTCGGGATATTCGCTCACGAGTGCGGCAATCGCGGGGACATCCGTCGCGCGGACGTGGCGCTCGTCAGGACGCGGATGAACCGTCAGGCCGGCGGCGCCCCGCCTCAAGCGCGATGCGGCCGAAAGAAGGTCCGGGCCAGTTGCCTTCGCAGGAGTTGCGAAGAAGCGCCACCTTGTTCAGATTGACGGAAAGCTTGGTGAAGCATTGCGATGCACTCCTGGTGTTCAGGACGCCCCGCCCCCTGTTTGTCCGCCCGATCGGCGGCGGGCGTCAGGTCTTCTGCAGGCCGTTGAGCTCGGCGAGGATGCGACGGGAATGGATGCTGCGCCCGTCGAGATGAAAGTCGATCAACGTACGAAGAATATCACGCGAGGCGCGAAGCGCCGCAGGACTCATCGGCTCTCCCGAAAGCATTTCGCGCACGAGGTCCCCCGGCCAGGCGCGCACGCCCTCGGGCAACCCTTCGACGCCGGCGAGCCCCTCGAGGGCGCCGTCCCTGACGCAGTACCAGGGCGAGCGGCCGTCGTCGGAGAAGGCGGGCGCCCAGCCTGCGGCCTTGAGGACCGCCATCTCGAATTCGCGAAGCGCGGGCTGCATGGCGTCGCGCTCGTCGAGCGCCAACGCATGGATCGCCTTGACGTAGGCCTCGAAGAGCCCCGGATGGCGCTCCTCGCGGACGGTGAGCTTGAGGATGAGTTCGTTGACGTAAAGCCCGAGAGCAGCGCCTCGCCCGTGAGGGGCACCATCGTCCCCTGCCACTCGGCGCGCACGAGCATCTTGGCCTCCTTGCTGCCCGTCCATGAGAAGCGGAGCGGACAGAACGCGGTGAGAAGGCCCCTGTACTGGGAGGACGCGCGGCGGGCGCCGCGCGCGACGAGAAAGACGCGGCCGTATCGTACGGTCAGCACGTCGAGAAGAAGGCTCGTCTCGCTCCAGTCCCACGCGTGGAGGATGAAGCCGAGCTCGCCCGTGACACGGGCGGGGATGCGCTCCGCTGGTTCCGGGAGCGCGGAGAAGACGTCCGCCATCTGCCGCTCTGCAGCGCGGCGGCGTTCGAGAATGCCCGAGAGGGTCGAGGCGCGCTGCGCTGCGGGCCCCTCGAGCGAGGAGACGGGAGACCGTGAGGAGCGGGGCCCCTCGGAACGGTTGCGCACCCTGCGGTGCGGCACCCCCGCCTCCAGGGCGTCCTTATTCATAGCCCAGGGTCTTGAGGGCCTTCACGTCGTCGGACCAGCCGCGGCGCACGCGGACCCAGACCTCGAGGTGCACGCGCTTGCCGAGCATCGCGGCGACGTCGGTGCGAGCCAGACGGCCGATCTCGCGAAGCTTGGCGCCGCCCTCGCCGATCACGATCGGCTTGTGGCTTTCACGCTCGACGATGAGGGTCGCGACGATCTCGGCGCTCTCCTCGTCCTCCTGCCACTTGTCGATCGTCACGGCAATGCCGTACGGAAGCTCGTCGCCGAGCAGGCGGAAGGCCTTCTCGCGGATCGTCTCGGCCGCGAGGAAGCGCGGCGAGCGGTCCGTGTAGGTGTCGGGATCGAAGAAGAACGGGACGCTCTCGGGGAGGAACTTCTTGATCTCGCCGAGCAGGTCGCCGAGCTGGCGGCCCTTTTCAGCGGACACGGGCACGATGGCCGCAAACGGGAACTTCTCCATCGAGGCGGCCATGAGCGGAAGGGCAGCGAGTCCTTCGACTTGTTGAGGTCCGTCTTGTTGATGGCGAGGATGACGTTCGACGCATCCTTGGGCAGAAGCTTGAGGACTTCGAGGTCGGCGGGCTTCCAGCCGAGGGACTCGATCACGAAGACGATCGCATCGACCTCGCCGAGCGTGGAGCGCACGGTGCGGTTCATGCGGCGGATGAGCTGGTTGCCGACCTTCGTCTGGAACCCCGGGGTGTCCATGAAGACGATCTGGGCGTCGGGTTCGGTCACGACGCCGAGCACGCGGTCGCGCGTCGTCTGCGGCTTCTTCGAGGTGATCGAGACCTTCTCGCCGATCAGGTGGTTGATCAGGGTCGACTTGCCGACGTTCGGACGGCCGATGACGGCCACATAGCCGCAGCGGAAGCCCTCGGGCACCTGCACGGAGGCGGCGCCCGCCTGCGCGAGCATGCGTTCAAGTTCGGCGTCGGACATTGCCGGCACGGTCTTTTCTTCACTCATGTCTGGACCTCCCGTTGGTGGACTCGCGGTTCTTCAGAATCTCAAGCGCGGCGGTGGCGGCCTCCTGCTCGGCCGAGCGTCGGCTCGCAGCATGGCCCTGCGTCGTGATTTCAAGCGACGGAATGCGGCACTCGCAGTTGAAGTGCTGGGCGTGCGCGGCACCCGTCACGCTGACGACGACGTACTGCGGCAGCGGCAGGTGGCGGCCCTGCAGGTACTCCTGCAGGCGCGTCTTGGAGTCCTTGCCGAGCTGTTCGGCCGTGGGCGCGGCGAGGATCGGCTCGAAGAGGCCGAGGATCACCTTCTGGGCAGCCTCAAAGCCGCTTTCGGCGAACACGGCGCCGAAGATGGCCTCCATGGCATCGGCCGTGATCGAGGGACGATGCGCACCGCCCGTCTTCATCTCGCCTTCGCCCATGCGAAGGAAGGCCGAGACGTCGATCTGTTTGGCGATGACCGCGAGGGTCCTCTCGCAGACGAGGTTGGCGCGCACGCGCGAAAGGTCGCCTTCGGTGAAGTGCTTGTCGCGCTGGAAGAGCGCGTAGCCCACGACGCAGTTGAGAACCGAGTCGCCCAGGAATTCGAGGCGCTCGTTGTGCTGCGCCGCGAAGCTGCGGTGCGTCACCGCACGTTCGAGAAGCTTGCGGTCGGCGAACTTGTAGCCGATGCGCTCCTCAAGAATCGAAAGATCTTGCATTTTTATTCCAAACGGTGTCTGTCAGACCGGGTCCGCTCAGCGGAAGGAGCCGATGCGGGACATGTCGCCAAAGTTCGCCCAGATGAACGTGGCGCGGCCGACGAGGCTCGAGTCATCAACGAAGCCCCAGTAGCGGCTGTCCTCGGAGTTGTCGCGGTTGTCGCCCATCATGAAGTACTTGCCTTCGGGGACCTTGCAGATGAAGCCCGTGTTCGTGTACGTGCACTCGGGGACCTTCTTCAGAATGGCCTGCGCCGGAACCCAGGACGGACGGCGGCCGTCGACGGCGATCATGTGCTCGACGCCCGAAAGGTTCTCCTCGCGCTGGTCGAGCGTGACGTGGGAGTGCGTGTCGATGAAGTCGACGTGGCCGGCCTGCTTCTGCTCGACGCCGTTGACGTAGACGACCTTGTTGCGGTATTCGATCGTGTCGCCCGGAACGCCGACGACGCGCTTGATGTAGTCGACCGACTCGTCCATCGGGTACTTGAAGACCACGACGTCGCCGCGTTGCGGGCTGCCGAGCGGAATGATCTTCCAGTTGGTGACGGGGAGCCTGATGCCGTACTCGTACTTGTTGACGAGGATGAAGTCGCCCACGTGCAGCGTCGGGAGCATCGAACCCGACGGAATGCGGAACGGCTCGAAGAGGAAGCTGCGCACGAAGAAGACGATCGCGATCACGGGAAGAGGCCCGCCGTGTACTCGAGCCACCAGGGCTGGCGGATCTCGCGGGCGTAGAGGTCGTTGCGCGCGTCGATCACGGCCTTTCGCCGCGATCGATCGCCTCGCGGTTGTCCGCCTCGAAGCGGCGGGCGGCCTCTTCGGCGCGGGCCTTGCGGGCGGGCAGGAAGCTGCGGCGCTCAAGCACCCAGAAGATGCCCGTGACGACCGTGAGAATGAGAAGGATCAGAGGAAAGTTCATCAATGTCTTCCGTTTCGTTCATGCGGCGAAGCGGAGGTCCGTCGTCGAACCTCCGCTTTGCGGCGGGATTACTGTTCGTCCTGCTGAAGGATTGCAAGGAAGGCTTCCTGCGGAATCTCCACCGAGCCCACCTGCTTCATGCGCTTCTTGCCGGCCTTCTGCTTTTCAAGGAGCTTGCGCTTTCGCGTAATGTCGCCGCCGTAGCACTTGGCGAGCACGTTCTTGCGCAGGGCCTTGACGTTCTCTCGGGCGATGATGTTCGCGCCGATGGCGGCCTGAATCGAGACCTCGTACATCTGGCGCGGAATCAGCGAGCGCAGGCGCTGTGCGATTTCGCGGCCCCGGAAGATCGCGTTGCTGCGGTGAAGGATGGAGCTCAGGGCGTCCACGCGGTCGCCGTTGATCAGCATGTCCACGCGCACCACGTCGGAGGCGCGGTATTCCTTGAACTCGTAGTCCATCGAGGCATAGCCGCGGGTCATCGACTTCATGCGGTCGAAGAAGTCGAGCACGATCTCGGCGAGCGGCAGCTCGTAGGTGAGTGCACCTGGCGGCCGTGGTAGGCAAGGTTCGTCTGGATGCCGCGCTTGTCCTGGCAGAGCTTCATGACGGCGCCCACGTATTCGTCGGGTACGAAGATCGTGACCGTGTCGATCGGCTCGCGGATCTCGTCGATCTTGTCGACGGGCGGGAGCTTGGACGGGTTCTCGACGTGCACCACCGTGCCGTCCGTCTGCAGAACCTCGTACACCACGGACGGGGCCGTCGTGATGAGGTCCATGTTGTATTCGCGTTCAAGGCGCTCCTGGACGATGTCCATGTGCAGGAGGCCGAGGAAGCCGGCGCGGAAGCCGAAGCCGAGCGCCTGAGAGACTTCGGGCTCGAACTGGAGCGCGGCGTCGTTGAGCTGGAGCTTCGTGAGGGCGTCGCGAAGCGCATCGTACTGGTTGGACTCGACGGGATAGAGGCCCGCGAACACCTGCGGCTTCACTTCCTTGAAGCCGGGCACGGCCTCGTCGGCAGGATTCTGGGCGCTCGTCACGGTGTCGCCCACGCGAGCGTCCTTGAGCTCCTTGATGCCGGCAATCACGAAGCCCACTTCACCCGCGGAGAGCGAGGTGCGGCTCTGGGACTTCGGCGTGAAGACGCCGAGCTGCTCGACGAGGTGATTGGCGCCGGTGGCCATCAGGCGGATCTTGTCCTTCGGACGGAGCGTGCCGTTGACGACGCGCACGAGCATCACCACGCCGACGTAGTTGTCGAACCAGGAGTCGATGACGAGGGCCTGGAGCTTGGCGTCCGGATCGCCCTTCGGAGGCGGAACGTCGCGTACGACGCGCTCAAGGATGTCGTCGATGCCCATGCCGGTCTTGGCCGAGCAGGGAATCGCGTCCGTCGCATCGATGCCGATCACGTCCTCGATTTCCTCGGCGGCCGCATCGGGGTTCGCGCTCTGAAGGTCCATCTTGTTGAGGACGGGGAGCACGGTCACGCCGAGGTCGATGGCGGTGTAGCAGTTCGCAACCGTCTGGGCCTCGACGCCCTGCGTAGCGTCGACGACGAGCAGCGCGCCTTCGCACGCGGAGAGCGAACGGCTCACTTCATAGGAGAAGTCGACGTGCCCCGGGGTGTCGATGAGGTTGAGTTCGTAGACCTCGCCGTCCTTGGCCTTGTACTTGAGGGAGGCGGTCTGCGCCTTGATCGTGATGCCGCGTTCACGCTCGAGGTCCATGCTGTCGAGCACCTGGGCGCTCATTTCGCGGTCGGAAAGACCGCCGCAGCGCTGGATCAGGCGGTCGGCGAGCGTCGACTTGCCGTGGTCAATGTGGGCGATGATCGAGAAGTTGCGGATTTTCTGCATTGAAGAGACTGAATGGGTCGGAATTTGTACGGGCCGCCGGCCGGAGCGCAGTGCTCGACGGGAACGGGCGGCTCTTGCAAAACATGGCCGTCATCGGGCCTTTCTAGAACCTATTATTGTACCATTCAGGCGCCATTGCACATTGAATTCCCCCGAATCTTTTGCACCGCAGCGGATTCGGGCGAATGCCGTCCGCCTTGCCAATAAGAAAGCGCCGCGGGTTCCTGCATGAAGGACGTGCGGGAAGCCTCGCGGCGCGGGACGGGAGCCGCCCGCAGTCTCAAGACAGGTCACGTGATCGCGTCCGAACACCTCCGCACAGGCCTCGACCGCCAGAGCGCAGGCGGCAGGCGTCGCCTCGAAGTTCGTGGCCTCGCCCGCCTTCGTCACGCGGCATTCGACGCCGTAGGAGGCGGCGCAGCCCTCGACGATGCGCCTGACGCTCTCGAACATGTATTCGTTGATCTCCTGCGTAGAGCCGCGGGTCTCGCATCTGAAGCACCAGTCGATCCCTCGTCGTGCTTTCGGTAGACCAACGGGACTTGGCACGCTTGTTCCGGACGGTGACGGTCTCGACGCAATCGAACCAACCCAGGAACTGGCGCAGGCTCATTTTCTTGAGCCAGGCCGCGGCGCCGGCCATTCTGTCGCGCTCTACCTTACCGCACTCCTCGTTTCGGGAGAGTTGTTCCGCTTCCTTCCGAGTAGCCTTCAAGGCGTTCTGCAAATAGAAGCGGTAGCCGAGCGAAATCAGGCGACACAGCTCCTTGCCTCTTACTCGCTTCATGTCCCAGCACCTGGCACGTGCGCCGTCCAACTCGCTCTTGATCATGTGGTAAGACGTTTCGATGTCGTTGCGGCGACGATAGTGCGTCAGAGCCTGCCAAGGATCTCGGTGTCGATTGGAAATCAGCACAAAGATTCCGACATTCAGCATTTCCGCCTTGCAGGGCTCATCCTTGATCAGGACCGTCGCCTTACCGCGGCCGCGCTTGGGGATGACTGTCAGAAACTTTTCGCACATCTTCTGCTCAGACGGATCCAACCCTTCCTTCGACAGACCACCTTCCAACTTCGCCTTGATCGTGTGGAGTTTGTTGAGGAAGCTTTCCTCCTCCAAAGCAGCCTTGGCCCTGTTTTTGTAGTAGTGGTAATGAAGCTTGATTGACAGCTGTTCGCCATTCGGATCGCTAACCTTTGCGGGTCCCAGATCTGTTGCCTCCGTGAATGACGCGGCATGGATGTTCGGATCAAACGGGCAAGTCGATGACGGGTTGGTGAGTTTTTCACGCGCAAGACGCCCGCCGGAGGTTTCTTCGTCAATCAGGCGATAGATCCAGTTGTCGCTCAGGGTGGCGCGCATGGTGAAGCCGACGTGGTGTGTAACGAAGGCGCGGACGTTGTCTCTACTGAAGAAGCCGTTGTCCAGGACAAGTTCGGGCTTTTTCAATCCGTAGGTTTTGAGACGCTTGATCGCATTGAGCACCGACACGACGTCCAGAATGTTCCCGGGCTGCAAATCCATCATGACGGGAAGCTGATTGGTGAGCGAGAAGAACGACAGCAACTTGAACGTGTCCAGGCCATCTCCGTCCTTGTTGTAGCCCTGGCGAGCCATAGGCTTCAGCCCGTCTGCATAGGTCGAGACGGTAGTGGAGTCGAAGGCCATCACCTGTTGATCAGGGCCGCCAATAGACAGACGCTCAAACAGACGCTGTTCACCGGTTGAATCGTAGCCCAGACTCTCGAACAGGTCGTAGCAGACATCCTCGGACATACCGAACTCGTATGGCAGGTCATGGTCGTACTGCCAAACGTCAATGTTGTGAATTGTGTCTCCGCCAGTGGCAACCAGATACCGGGCAATCGAGAGGATCTTGTCGGCGATTCCGCCGTCCGGATAGGCAGCACGAACGGCGGCGTCCAACCCGGAATGCTTCCGACCATGGCCAGGATGTCAATCGCTCCCGTGTTGACTCGCGTCGTTACGCTGGTCGGCTGGGGTTCCACCGTTTGCTGAGGAACGGGTTCAGGCTGCGTAGCAGGAGAGGTCGATGCAGGAGTCGACGTAGAAGTAGCCGCCGCCGCAGCTTCGCCAGCGGCTCGCTGAGCGCGCTTGGTTCCGCGCTTCGGACGGCATGCAACAACCTCACCGACCTCTGGATCAAGCTTCTCGCCGGTGCGCTCGGAACTGAGGATGACCTCATACTTACGGACTGGATCGTAACGCGTACGACGGATCTCGAAATAAGTTATCCCCGTCTTTTTATCAAGGACGGGAATCTTGCGGATTTTGACAGGGTATTCCTTGGTGGTTGCCATGAGTTCTGCTCCAAAGTTAGTGTACATATTATATAATAAACACTAACTTGCCGCAAAGCGAAAAGCCCCTGTTTCCAGGGGCTTTTCAAGATTTCGAGCTTTGCTTGACCGACCTAGTGAGGGTTTCCTTGTTTTTAGGGTAAAGAATAGTCATGCAGACATTCTCCTCTTTTTTTGAGACCGAGGAAAACGCATCGTCTCCCTTCGACGGCATGCGGCCGAGTGCGTGAACGACTGGCTCAGTTAGATCAGATTCGGCATGAGTTACCAAGGGACTGCAGGCTCCCTTGGTCTCTATCACGCCGTTGAGAAGGGCGATGGGCGTAACTGGTCGAGCAGCGTGAACGTCAGGGCAAGCCTGTTCTTCCAATCTCAAGCTTGCTGTAAAGCAACAGAGGGCTCCGTTCGAAAGAATGGGGCCCTACCGTTGAAGTACTTTGGAACGGCAGAGATTGTTGCGCTTCCGCCTAAAATAAGGGGAAAACCCCACCCCCCCCTCGAAATAGTTGTCAGACTTGTCGAAAAGTGCTCTAGAGCACAATTTTGAAAGATATCTTTTAAGGAGATAGTCAATGCGGTCAAGCATGTTCAAAACCTCTCTGCTTTATACGGCGATAATTTTGGGGTTTTTCTTGTTTTCAAGCAAATGCTGCCAACGTGATGGTTAAAGGCAAGTTAACGATTAATGGCGAAAAAGTGACCATTTCCAATGGTCCAGATATTGCTTTTGGCAATGCAGGAGACGTAATTAAGATTGACAAGCATTCTGGCGACTCCTTGTTCGTTTACGGTGGAAAGCTTGTGGTCAATGGCAGTTCCATCGAAGTTGTCGGTGCCGATAGTGCTGTTCGCTCACAACGTAGCGGGAATGTTCTCCTGGGGGCAATCGAAACCGACAAGCTAACGTTGTTAGGAACGAATTACGGTGCATTAAGCCTATCCGGATCAAAAGTTGTTCTGAACGCGAAACACCTCGAATTAGGATTGACTGACGACAGTAAAACCACGACGGTTGCGGGCGCTAACGCGGCTAGTGGAACTCTGATTATTGGTCAAAATGCTGAGTCCATTACGATTAAGGGACTCGCGAAAAACGAGGCAACAAAAAATAGCGCAGTTGGTCTCAAGGCTTCTGATGTTGGCGTTGCGAACGTAGGCGGTGCTCTTACGGAGACAGTAACAATTGAATCATCGCATAATGAAGAAGCTTACGGTGTTTACGCATTAGGTAGCAAGTCTGGATCACCAACCGTGGAAGTGAACGCCAGCGACATTAACATTTCAGCGAGCAGCAATAATTATGTTGGTGGTGTTACTGCACGCCACTGCGGGCCAGTGCATATAGGCGATTCTCAAACGAATAGTGTTGTCATTAACGTTAATAGTAAAGGCACTAAAATAGTTCCGACAAATACCTATACATCATGTGCTTATGGCATTCAAGCTTATAATTCGAAGGACGAAAAGACTTCGTTGATCATTCTGAGTAAGGACATCACTTCGTCCGCAACTGCAAATCTGCTTGCAGTTGGTGCTTATGCCGGTACCAATAGCGTTGTGACGATTGGTGATGAAAATACGAACAATGTCCGGATCGAAGCGACCAATGCGGGCGATCATTCCGAAGCGGCCGCGATTGGAGTATGGGTTGACAATACAGTAGATTGGAATAAGGACGGCGGACAAATGACGATCGCCGGCAAGAACATTTCGATCCATGCAGAGAGTAGAACAGATGCCACAGCGATTCACGTTGCTTCCAACAAACTCGATCAGGATGTACGCTCTAGCTTGACGTTGGACGGAGACAATATCCTTATTGAGTCTAAATCACCCAACGCTACCGTGAAATCGGTTGGCATTGCTGCCATGAGTGCTGGCGATGTCAAACTCACTGGCAACACGGTCATCACTGCCGACTATGCGCTCCTTACCAGAGGTGATGCCTCGATCGAAATCAATAAGGACGGCAAGCATTCCACGCAGATCAACGGCGACGTGGTGTTCGACTATGACACCCAAACGTCCGGTACGGGCGTTAATGCCAACGTCGACGTGACTCTTGCGGGAGCCAATTCCTACTGGAACGGCAACACGGTTGTCGCATGGGCTGGCCTGCCAGACGATATTGAGAGCGACAAGCTCACTGTGACCGACATGAAGCTCACTGTCAAGGATGGCGCTCAGTGGACGCCGACAGCCATTGCTTCGACTGATCCGACGGCTCAGAACGGCCAGCGTGCTGTTGCGCTCAACAGCCTTGCGCTTGATAACGGTGTGGTGAATATTACCGACAAGTCGGTCAACGCTACCGTTGAGAAGATGTCGGGTTCCGGCACGGTGCGACTTGCTACGGATCTGACCGCTGAAAAAGGCCAGCAGACCGGCACCTTCACGGTCGACTCAGCTACCGAAAATTCGTCCCTCACGGTGAAGCTCACCAACGAAGACATGTCGAAGGAGCTTACGGCTGATGACGTGACGAGCGAACAGGCCAAGGATTTGCTCGGCAATGTGGCTGCTCAGGATGTTGAGACGACCATGCAGGTCGTCGAAGGCATGTACAACGGTGCCTTCGACGTGACGGACGATGGTTCGACCATCACGCGCGGCCCGAACTCCGTCATGCAGTCCACCCTTGAACTTGCCACCGTTGCTCCGCTTGCCTTGAATCGCATTCTCACCAACGACGTGCACAAGCGCATGGGCGACATCCGCTCGATGACGCAGACGTCGGGGCCTGGGCACGCTACGACGGCGGCAAGCTCTCCAGCGAAAGCGGTCTTGAAAACGACTTCCACACGATCCAGGTGGGCGTCGATACGGTGCCGGTTACCGATGCGCCCCGCTTTGGTGTTGCGTTCTCATACACGACGAGCGATGCCGACTACAAGCGCGGCGAAGCCGACATGGACGTCTACAGCCTCGCTGCTTACGGTTTGTGGATGGGTGAGAGCGGTCAGTTCGTTGACGTCGTGGCTCGCCTAGGCACGGCCAAGAGCGACATGACCGTTGACGGGAACAAGAAGGGATCGATGGAAAACATCGTAACCGCTCTCTCGGGTGAGTTCGGCTGGCGCTTCGACATTGCGAAGTCCTTCTATCTCGAACCGCAGGTTGAACTTGCCTACACGCATGTGGATGCTGACGACCTGTCGCTCTCCGACGGCTCGACCTATCGCTTTGACGACGGCGACAGCCTGATGGGGCGCGCGGGCTTCATGTTCGGCATGCAGTGTCCAGAAAACGGCAACACAGCCTATCTGCGTATCTCCGCCGTGCACGAGTTCCTTGGTGACAACGCCGTTACCGGCGGCAACGGTACCGTCTATGAAATCGACGGCAAGGATACGTGGGTTGAATACGGTCTTGGCGCCAACTTCAATTTGACCGACAACACGTACTTCTGGGCGGACGTCGAACGCACGAGTGGCGGTTATCTGGATGAAGACTGGCGTGCCACCGTTGGTGTCAGGTATGCGTTCTAACCGCAACCGAAAACGGATGACTTCCGTGGGGTGACTGGGTAACCCATCCCGAACAGTCGATCTCAGGGGCCGCCCGGACGTGTCAAAACGTTCGGGCGGTTTGCCGACGAATGGCGGCAGTTGGGGATGCTTGAGAAAGCAGTTGCTCCTATTTCGCTGTCGCCATGTAGCGGTCTTGCCTCGTTAGCTTCGAGCTGGCGGGGCATTTTCTTAGGCGCGGAACCTGCTTTTGGCAAAAAGGCACCCGCCTCAACGTGAGGAGAGTGCCCTTTGCGCATGCGGATGGTCCTGCGGACTGCGCAGGAACAAGCCGCCTTATTCAGTCCAGCGCTTGTAGATCACCGTGGAGTTCGTGCCGCCGAAGCCGAAGGAGTTCTTCATGGCGTAGTTGATCTCCATCCTGCGGGCCTCGTTGGGGCAGCAGTCGATGTCGCATTCGGGATCCTGCTCGAAGACGTTGATCGTCGGGGGCGAGACCTGCTCCTCGAGCGCCTTGATCGTGAAGACGGACTCGACGCCGCCGGCGCCGCCGAGAAGGTGGCCCGTCATGGACTTCGTGGAGTTGACGACGAGCTTCCCGGCGTGTTCGCCGAAGACTTCCTTGATGGCCTTCACTTCGTTGACGTCGCCGACGTTTGTGGACGTGCCGTGCGCGTTGAGGTACTGGATGTCCTCGGGGGCGATACCGGCGTGGCGGAGCGCCATGCGCATGCAGCGGGCGGGACCGTCGGTCGACGGGGTCGTGATGTGGAAGGCGTCGCCCGAGAGGCCGTAGCCGACGATTTCGGCGTAGATGTGGGCGCCGCGGGCGCGGGCGTGCTCAAGCTCCTCGAGAACGAGGGACGCCCGCGCCTTCGCCCATCACGAATCCGTCGCGGTCCTTGTCGAAGGGACGGGAGGCGGTCTTCGGATCGTCGTTGCGACGGGAGAGCGCATGCATGTTGTCGAAGCCGCCGACACCCACGGGATGAATCGTGGACTCGCAGCCGCCCGCCACCATCACGGTCGCGTCGCCGCGGGCGATGATGTGCATGGCCTCGCCGATGGCGTGAAGGCCCGTCGAGCAGGCGGTCACGTGGGCGATGTTCGGGCCCTTGAGATTCTTCATGATCGCGAGCTGGCCCGAGGTCATGTTGATGATGCAGCCCGGAATGAGGAAGGGCGAGATGCGGCGGGGACCGCGCTCGTTGCAGGCCTCGTTGTTCGTGCAGATGAGCGGAAGGCCGCCGATGCCCGAGCCGATGGCGCAGCCGCATTCGGGCGCGAACTCGTCGGTGATCTCGAGGCCGGAGTCTTCAAGCGCCATGATGCCGGCGGAGACGCCGAAGTGAACGAAGCGGTCGAAGCGGCGCACTTCCTTGACGCCGAGGTACTTGCCCGCATCGAAGTCCTTCACTTCGCCGGCGATCTGGCAGCCGAAGGCGGAGGCGTCGAAAGCGGTGATGCGGTCGATGCCGGACTTGCCTTCGAGGGCGGCCTGCCAGCTCGAGGCGACGTCGTTGCCGATCGGCGAAACCATACCGAGACCGGTAACGACAACACGACGGTTCATCATGGTGGTATTCCTTGCTGTGGGTGTTCTGGGAAGCCGAACAATCTGATACGACTTTCGGCCTTAGGGACTAGCGGGTCGGCGTTATCTGCCTTCCCCTTAAAACAACTGTGGGACCCGCGGAGGCGGATCCCACAATTCGGGCGCCCCTGAGGACGCCGTTCACATCGATTCTCTCGAGGCGAAATTACTTGTTGACGGCAGACTTGACGTAGTCGATGGCCTGCTGGACGGTACGGAGGTTTTCCTGTTCCGTGTCCGGAATTTCGATGCCGAAGGCGTCTTCGAGGGCGAGGGACATTTCAACCGTCGTGAGGCTGTCGGCGCCGAGGTCTTCGATGAAGGAGGACTCGTTCTTGATGTCCTCTTCCTTGATGCCGAGCTGTTCAGCAACAATCTTCTTAACCTTCAGTTCGATATCTTCCATTTCTTTAACTCCGCTTTAATGGGGTAGGACCCGCAGGCGCGGGGAAAAAAGTGAAGGGACAACTCCCTTCGGGGTTTAGGTGATTGGATATTTTACCAAGCAAGAGGCGCTTTGTGTGAAGGGAGGCACCCTCCGGAGCGCCTCATGCCCGGCAGAAAGGGCGTCAGCCCATGAACATGCCGCCGTTGACGTGCAGGGTCGTACCCGTCACGTAGGCGCCCGCATCGCTTGCGAGGAAGAGGCAGGCGTCGGCGATCTCCTGAGCGTCGCCGAGGCGGCCGAGCGGGATCTGGGCGAGGAGCGCGGCCTTGTGCTCTTCGGGAAGACCGGCCGTCATGTCCGTGTCGATGAAGCCCGGAGCGACGCAGTTGACCGTGATGCCGCGAGAGCCGATCTCGCGGGCGAGGGCCTTGGTCATGCCCATGAGGCCTGCCTTGGCGGCGGCATAGTTGACCTGGCCGGCGTTGCCCATGGCGCCCACGACGGATGTGATGGAGATGATGCGGCCGGAGCGCTGCTTCATCATCGGGCGCACGCAGGCGCGGGCGAGACGGAAGGCGGCGGTGAGGTCGGTCTCGACGACGTCGTTCCAGGCGTCGTCCTTCATGCGCATCACGAGCGTGTCGCGGGTGATGCCAGCGTTGTTGACGAGAACGTCGATGCGGCCGAATTCGGCGACCGTGTCGACCACGGCCTTGGCGGAGGCCTCACCGTCGCAGACGTTGAGCACGATGCCGCGGCCCTTGCCGCCGAGTTCGGCGATGCGGGCCGTGATGCGTTCGGCGCCGGCTTCGCTCGTGGCCGTGCCGACCACGGTGGCGCCGGCCTTCACGAAGGCTTCAAGAATGGCAGCGCCGATGCCTCGGCTCGTGCCGGTCACGAGCGCGACGCGGCCCTCGAGCGCATTGGCGGAAAACGTCGTCATATGTCTTTCTCCAAATATCAGTTCAGCTTTTCGAGCACCGCGGCGAGCGAGGCGGCGTCGAAGATGTTGTGACCGTTGATTTCAGGCGCAGTGCGGCGAAGCAGGCCCGTGAGGACCTTGCCGGGACCGCACTCGACGATGTCGGTGATGCCGGCGGCCTTCATGCGCTCGATCGTGCGCACCCACTGGACCGCGCCCGCAGCCTGGCGGGCGAGCGCCTCGCGGATGGCGTCGGGCGTCTCGTGCACCTCGACGTCGATGTTGGCGATGACGGGAATGGCGGGCACCTGAATCTCGGTCTCGACCAGACGGGCCGCAAGCTTGTCGGCGGCGGGCTGCATAAGGCTCGAGTGGAAGGGTGCGGACACGGGCAGCTCGATGGCGCGGCGGCAGCCGAGGGCCTTGGCGCACTCGATGGCGCGTGCGACGGCGGCCTTTTCACCAGCGATCACGACCTGACCGGGCGCGTTGAAGTTGACGGCCTCGACGCGGCCCGTCTCGCGGGCCTCGGCGACGGCGGCCTCGACGTCGTCATCGGCAAGACCGATGACGGCGGCCATGCCGCCGACGCCGACGGGCACGGCGCTCTGCATGGCCTCGGCGCGGAAGCGCACGAGACGCACGGCCGTCTCAAGGGACATCGCGCCTGCGGCGCAAAGAGCCGAATATTCGCCGAGCGAATGGCCCGCCATCATTTCAGGCGTGCGGCCGCCGGCGGCGAGCCACGCTTCATAGAAGGCGACCGACGAGGCGAGCATCGCAGGCTGGGTATTGACCGTGAGCGAAAGCGTTTCGGCGGGGCCTTCGGCAATGAGGCCGGTGAGCGAAAAGCCGAGCGCCTCGTCGGCGCGGGCCATCACGCCGGCGACGGTCTCGTTGCCGGCAAAGCCCGACAGCATACCGACGCTCTGGCTGCCCTGGCCGGGAAACACGAATGCAATGCGCATGGAACTGGTCCTATGGGTTGAATTGAATCGGTAGGAGTTTAGCAGGTGGGGGATCGACCGAAAACAGGATTTCCCCTCCCGTGTTGGCGGGGTTTTCGGGCTTTTGAGCCCCGCTTACCAGCGGATGAGCGCCGACCCCCAGGCCATGCCGGCGCCGACGCCCTGAAGCAGGACGAGCTCGCCGGGCTTCACCATGCCCGCGCGCACGGCGCGGTCGAGCGCAAGCGGCACGCTCGCGGCCGACGTGTTGCCGTGCTCGGCAACGGTCCTCACCATCCTCTCCTCGGGAATGCCGAGCTTGGCCGCCACCATCGTCATGATCCTGAGGTTGGCCTGGTGCGGCACGAAGAGCGCGACGTCCTCGGTATGCACGCAGGCGAGGTCAGCCACTTCACGCGCGCTGCCGACAAGGCCCTCGACGGCAAGACGGAAGACCTGACGACCGTCCATGCGGATGTATGGATCGCCCGAGATGACGCCGTGGTTGAGGGAGGCCGTGAGGCTCAGCACCTTTTCGCCGTAGTCGCCGTCAGCGTACATGCGGGCGGCGAGAATGCCGGGATCGGACGAGGCCTTGAGCACGACAGCGCCCGCGCCGTCGCCGAAGAGCACGCAGGTGGAGCGGTCCTTCATGTCGAGCACTCGGGACATCACCTCGGCGCCGATCACGATCGCGGCGCGGTAGGGACCAGCGCGCAGCATGGCGTCGGCGGCGTTGAGCGCATAGATGAAGCCCCGCACAGACCGCCTGCACGTCGAAGGCCGCGCATCCCCTGGCGCCGAGCGCAGCCTGCACGCGGCAGGCGACGGACGGAAACACCATGTCGGGCGTCGTGGTGGCCACGATGATCAGGTCGATTTCGGAGGTCTCGACGTTCGCGGCCTCAAGCGCCCTGCGGGCGGCGGCCACGGCCAGAGACGACGTCGTCTCGCCCTCGGCCTCGTCGGCGAAATGGCGGCTCTCGATGCCGGTGCGCGTGCGAATCCACTCGTCGCTCGTCTCAATGCCGTCGCGGGCGAGCATGGCCGCAAATTCCCCGTTGGTGACGATGCGCTTCGGAAGCGCACTGCCCGTGCCTAAAACGCGTGAGTACATGGAGGCTTTCCTTCTCTATTCGTAAAAACCCCGAAATCATAACGAAGAAAGGGGAGCGCACGCGGTGCGCTCCCCCGGCATTTGTAATAAGACGCAAAACGCCCGCAGGACTTAGCGGACGAGCTCATAGGGCCACTGCGTGACCCCGAGGAAGTTGTAGACGTGGCGGTAGCCCGAGGCTACAAGCGCCTCGCCCGCATATTCGGCCCTGCGGCCCGTGCGGCAGTAAATGAGAACGGGCGTGTCGGGATTGGGCGAGAACGGCAGGCGCATGCCCGGGCGGATCGCATCGACGGGCACGTTGACGGCGCCCTTGATGTGCCCCGTGGCGAACTCCTCGGGCGTCGGACGTCGAGCACCACGACGCCTCCGCGCTCCATCATCCTGCGGGCCTCCTCGGGACGGATCACCTGGTAGGCGGGAGCCGCGGCAAGCAGAGCGGCGGGAGCGCAGGAAAGTGCGGCGGCTGCACAGCCTGCGGCGAGCAGGCTGCGGCGGTTCATCATGGTCATGGGACGTCTCCTCGGAATTACCTCAATGGAAGCATCAATTCTACCTCCCTGCGCACAGGAGGCGCCTTGCCCCTCAGCGGGCCGCAAGGTCGATGGCAGTCTGCACGTACATGGCGACGCCGCCCGAAAGTGCGTTCTCGTCGACCGTGTAGGACGAGTGGTGCTGTCCGTAGACGGCGCCGCAAGCCTCGTTCCTCACGCCGAGAAGCCCCATGCAGCCTGGCGCGCCTGCCGCAAAGTGACAGAAGTCCTCGCCTACCATCGAGGGGCCTATCTCGTAGAGGGCGTCGGGGCCGAGCACCTTGAGGGCGGCCCCGCGGGCAACCTGCGTCACGGCGGGATCGTTCACCGTGGGAAGCGCCTTCTGCTCATAGCGCACGACGGCCTCGGCGCGACGGGAGGCGGCGATCGTTGCGGCAATGCGACCAACGGCCTCGGGCATGCGCGCTGCGGTCTCAGGCCTCAGCGTCCTGACGGTACCCGTGAGTCTGGCCTCGCCCGCAATCACGTTCCAGCGGGTGCCTGAATTGAACGTGCCGATCGTCACGACAGCCGTGTCGACGGGCGAAACCTCGCGACTCACGAGGGTCTGCAGTCCGTCGACGATCGCGGCGCCCGCCACCAGCGCGTCCACGCAGTGCTCGGGCTGCGCGGCATGACCGCCCACGCCCTTGACGTCTATCTCGAACCTGTCAGTGCCCGCCATGCAGGGACCAGAAATGAGACCGATCCGTCCTGCGGGGACGTCCGACCAGACGTGCATCGCGAAGCAGGCGTAGACGCCCTCGAGCGCCCCTTGGGCGATCATGGAGAGTGCGCCCTCACCCGACTCCTCTGCAGGCTGGAAGGCGAGGCCTGACAACGCCGCCCCATTCCTCCCGCGTCTCCTGCAGCACGAGTGCGGCGGTGAGCAGCATCGCCGTGTGGCAGTCGTGTCCGCAGGCGTGCATGACGCCGGGATTGCAGCTTGCGAAAGAGGCTCCCGTCGTCTCTGTGACGGGAAGCGCATCCATGTCGGCACGAAGAAGAACGGTCCTGCCGGGCTTCGCGGCCTGGATCTCGGCAAGCGTGCCCGTTTGAAGCCCGCAAGGCCTCCATTCGATGCCCGCCTTCGTGAGCTCCTCCCGAACGAGGGCTGCGGTTTCAAACTCGCGGCCGCTCAGCTCGGGATGAGCGTGAATGCGGCGGCGCATGCCGATCAGGAAGTCCGCCTTGCTGCGAACAATCGATGCGAGGTCCATGTTGCGTGTCCTTTCGTGCGTATCTGGAGTCACGGGCCTCTCGTCGGCCCGCGCATGAGGCGATCATACGCCATGGACGCATCGGTGCGACGGAGCCGTATGGGGGCAAGGGACATAAAAAAAGGGACCCGTCTTGACGGATCCCTCTTTCTATGACTTCGACGATCTTTTCAACGTCTTCCGATGCAAGCTGCAGTGGAGCCTAATCCTTGAAACCTTCACGCGAGTCAGCTTGATCTGTCACTCACCGTGGGGTTCGCGCGTTGCATCCTGCGCGCAAAGACTTGCCGGACGGCATGGCGCTGCCAACGGCTTCGGAAGGAAGCTTCTTTGTCGAAAAGACCGGCAGACGCTAATTATTCGTCAGCCTTCGTCGCAATCACCTTCTTGCCGCGGTAGAAACCGGTCGGGCTGATGTGGTGACGGCGATGCACTTCACCGGTCGTAGCTTCGATCGCGGTGGGCGGGTTGGTCAAAAAGTCGTGAGCACGATGATTACCGCGCTTGTTGGTGGATTTCTTGTTCTGCTGAACAGCCATGGCAAACCCCACGTATACAAAACGAGTGACATTACGAGTGGTCTGCAGGACGGCACTCGATAACTAACCTGCAGACTTCCGGAAAAATCTCCGCGTCGGGACGCTTTCAAACCGTTGGCAATCAACCGTTTGAAGGGGCCGGCACAACCAACCACCCGTGGCGGCAGTTCAGTCGAAACCGTATCCCATCGTGGAAAGTGGCGAATTTTACCAAATTCGCCGAAGGTTGGCATCTGTCTAACGCATTTTTTTTGATTTGCGTTTCGGATGCGCATGAAAAAAGGGGAGGCATCACGCTTCCCCTTTCCTCTGAAAACCTGGAGCGGGAGACGAGTCTCGAACTCGCGACCTCAACCTTGGCAAGGTTGCGCTCTACCAACTGAGCTACTCCCGCATTTTTTGACAGAACCCACCCCCTCTCAAAGAGATAATGGAGCGGGAGACGAGTCTCGAACTCGCGACCTCAACCTTGGCAAGGTTGCGCTCTACCAACTGAGCTACTCCCGCATTCGTCCTGCGAAGGATTTGAATTTTACACAGTTTTTCGGGATTGGCAAGAGCACTCTTCCAAAAAAAAACGAAAAATACCATAAACACGGTATTCGAAGATCCTTTTTCAGGCGTTTTCAGGCGATTCGAGGCGGAAGAGCGCCTTTAGCTCGTCCGTACTCAGATCGCCCACCCAGCCTTCGCCTGTCGCAACCGTCAGGTCGGCGAGCTCACGCTTGCGCTCGAGCATGTCGTTGATGCGTTCCTCGAAGGTCCCCGCGCAGAGGAAGCGGTAGACGAGCACATCCCTGCACTGGCCGATGCGGAAGGCGCGGTCGGTCGCCTGATTCTCGACGGCGGGGTTCCACCACAGGTCGTAGTGCACGACGACGGAGGCCGCCGTCAGGTTGAGGCCCGTGCCGCCCGCCTTGAGCGAGATGATGAGAAGGGCGTCCGCGGGATCGTTCTGGAAGCGGTCTACCATCTCGGCGCGCTTCGCGATGGAGACGCCACCATGGAGGAAGTCGGGCCTGACGCCCGTCGCCTTCTCGAACCAGTCCTGCAACCTCTCGCCCATCTCGGCGTACTGCGTGAAGACGAGCATCTTGCGCCCGTTCTCCCTGCACTCCTCGACAAGCTCGAAGAGCGAGTCGGCCTTGCCGCTGTCGGGAAGCCGCGGGTGCCTCTTTTCATAAAGGGACGGGGAGTTGCAGATCTGCTTGAGGGCCGTGATGAGGCTCAGCAGCATGCTCGACCTCTTCATGCCGTCCTCCTGTCCGAGCCCCTCAAGCTTCTTCATCCAGTAGTCGAGCGTCGTCTTGTAGAGTGCGGCCTGCTCGGGCGTGAGATCGACGTAGCGGTCGCAGACCACCCTGTCGGGCAGATCCGAGATGATCGACTTGTCGGTCTTGAGGCGCCTGAGCATGAAGGGAGCGGTCACCAGGCGGAAGGCCTCGAGCGCACGCTCGTTCCTGTCCGTCTCGATGGGCTTGGCGAAGGACTTCATGAATTCGTCCTGGGTGCCGAGGATGCCGGGCTGCACGATCGACAGGAGCGACCAGTACTCCATCAGCCTGTTCTCCACGGGCGTCCCGCTCATGGCGATCACCTGTCTGGCGGGAAGTCACGAACCGCCTGCGTGATGCCGGGCCCGTGTTCTTGACGGCCTGCGCCTCGTCGAGCACCATCAGCCTCCAAGTCTCGGCCCCAAGGACCGCCGCATCGCGCTTGAAGGTGCCGTAGGTCGTGATCGTCACGTCGGGCCGCTCCTCGACGGGCGCAAGCTGCCTGGCCGAGCCGTGGTAGACGGATGCAGTGAGGCCGGGCGCGAAGCGCTCGATCTCACGCATCCAGTTTGTCATCAGGGTGGCGGGCACGATCGCGATCGCCTTTTCCTTCGCAAACTCGCCTCGCTCCTTCATGGCTAGAAGCGTCGTGATGACCTGCAGCGTCTTCCCGAGGCCCATGTCGTCGGCAATGAGGGCGCCGAGTCCGAGCATCAGGTTTCTCATGAGCCACGAATAGCCTCTTTCCTGATAGGGGCGCAGCACCGCGTTGAGGCCCGAAGGCAGCGGAATCGAATCCACGCGCCCGAACTCACGGGTGCGCTCAATCAGGTCGTCGGGAACCGAGACGGCCGTGCCGTCGTCGAGTTCGCCCGTATAGACGGCCTTCATCATGTCGAGATATCCCGCACTCTCCATGAAGTCGACCTTCGCCTTCAGCTTTCTGAGCACTTCGGGATCGAGATACACGAACTCGTCATTTGAAGGGGAATGACCTCTCCCACATGAGCCATGACAGCCTCAAATTCTTCCTTGGTGAGCACCCACTCCCCCAGAGACACCTTCCAGTCAAAGCTTCCGACGGACTCCTTCGTGATCATACCCTTGCCCGTGCTGCCCGACATGGAGACGGACAGCTTCGGCTTGAGGAGATTGCTGAGGCTCTTGGGGAGCATGACGCGGGCGCCAAGCAACTCGAGCGAAGGCACGGCGTCAAAGAGAAAGTCGCGCAGTCCGTCCTTCGGGAGCGTCGCCGGCTTGCCCTTTGAGTCGAGCACTGCCCTGAGCTCGTTGCAGTAGACGGCGAGGGATTCGAAGACGGAAAGGATCGCCAGACGGTCGGCCTCGAACTTCTCCTCCTTGAGCACGTCCCTGTAGAGCACGGGACGCGCCTTGGGACCGGCGTTGCGGGGAAGGACGCCGAGATTAACCGTCACGTTGCCGTTCTTCGCAGTGCGGACCGTCATGACGGGAACCCAGGAGAGCTGCATGAAGGCGAGCGAGAACGGCTTGAGGAACTTGCGCATGAGCGTAATGTCGGCTTGGGCGATGCCGTAATCGAGCGCCGAGCTCAGGGGCCTGGCCATCAGGGCGTAAAGCGGATCGCCCGCAAAGGTCGAAGGCACGCGCGCCGAGAATTCGACATATTCGGTCATCAGCACGGAGAGAAGCGTAAAGAGCCTGCCGGTCCGCGTGGATTGTGCGAGCGGGCACCCGCTCTTCTTGAATATGCCGAGAACATCCTTCGAGAG
>VOFC01003530.1_pt1 | contig 22439 bp, 45 predicted proteins | sample 5384161 | NCBI WGS metagenome assembly VOFC01 (sample SAMN12384722, study PRJNA508395) | human gut metagenome | isolation source: healthy gut B | host: Homo sapiens | reverse complement strand
TCGGTATACAAAAAGCATAACTCCCAACGGAATCATCGCTCCGATGAGCCCCAGAACCGTTCCTTCCACCACAAACGGGGCCCGGATCATAAAGTTCGTCGCTCCGATAAGACGCATGATCCTGTTCTCGTTTTCCGGAATTCAGCCGCAACGGAGATCGTATTGCTGATCAGGAATACCGCAACCGCGAGCAGCATGGCGATCAGGACGCCGAACAGCAGTCCAAGAATCTTGTTAAAGCTTTCCAGTCCCGTTGCGCCGCACTGTTGGAATAATTCACTTTCCTCACACCGGAAAGTCCTTGCCAGGTACGCCACCATTCCATCCTGATCCGTCGATACGATTCAGGCGGATCTCATAAGAAGAAAGAACCTGCTAACGGATTGTCATCCGCAAATCCCTCCGCCAGTGCTTCCTCTGCACCGAAATACTCTGTCTTAAAGCCGTCCCACGCTTCCTCAGCGGAGACGAATTTTATCTCTTTATCATTCCCGACTTGTCCGACTCGATCTCGCCCGATGTCTTTGATCTCGTCCTCCGTCAGGTTCTCATCAATAAATACCGTGATCCCCATCGTTGTCTCCGCCGTGCGGACCATGTACTCGATGTTGGTGATCACAGAAAAAACATACAGAATAAAAAATACATGCAGAAATGATTGCGGCGACGCCAGGGAAAACCATATATTCCTGCATATATTCACCAGTCCCTGCTTCATGCAGAACCAGAATGTGCTAATCCTCATAACGGTACCCCTTTTCCTCATCACGGATCACCATACCCGGTCAATCGTAATAACACGTTTTTCATCTCATTCCACGATCTCATGGCTGTGCGTGACAACGATCACCGTTGTCCCGCGCCGGTTGATCTGCTCCAGAAGTCCCATGATCTCCATCGCATTGTGGGGATCCAGATTTCCCGTGGGCTCATCGGCAAGAAGGATCTCCGGCGGTTGATCAGAGCCCTCTTGCAATGGCTACACGCTGCTGCTCTCCTCCAGAAAGCTGGTGCGGGAAAAACTTATATTTGGAAGAAAGACCTACCATCTTCAACATATGGGAACAGACTTCCCGGATCGTCCGGCTGGACCTCCGATCACTCTCTGGGCAAATGCTACATTCTCATAGACGGTCCGGGTCCTTTAAAAGCCGGAAATCCTGGAATACGACCCGAGGCGTCGGCGGTATTTCGGGAACATATCTTCGCGGCATCTTTCTGAGGTCCATGTCATTAACGACAACCGGCCGGAAGTCGGCTCCAGCTTCCTTCAAGAGGATCTTGATCAATGTGGATTTTCCGGAGCCGCTCCGTCCCATTATGAAGACAAATTCCCCGTCATCAATGGTGATGTTCACATTCCCTTGCTTCCGTACCTTATCATAAGTTTTGTCATTTTGAAATTTCTATCATAATTTAGTAGTCCAGATTTCTCCATGTACTTCATGTACTTTACAACCATCAAGGGCGATCTTGAAGGTGATCGCGTCCTCAAATACGCGCAGATCAAGGCCTGTGCTCTTCTGAAGCTTATCCAGCCGATATACAAGCGTATTTCTGTGAATATAAAGCTGTCTGGATGTTTCAGAGACATTTAAGCTGTTCTCAAAGAACTTGTTGATCGTAGTTAGAGGTTCTTCGTCAAACTCATCCGGGTTCTTGCCGTCAAAGATCTCGTTAATAAACATCTTACAGAGCGGGATCGGAAGCTGATAGATCAGGCGTCCGATACCAAGAGTTCCGAGTAAGCAACTACATTCTTGCTGCTGTAGAAGATCTTGCCGACGTCGAGAGCCATCTTTGCTTCCTTGATAGGAGCGGGACACTTCCTTGATGTCGTTGACCACGGTACCGTAAGCCACGCGCACCTTGGTCATGGCCTCAGGTAGTTAACATATCGAGGATGGTACACTGGCGGTCTTCTCCAGATCTGCGTAGTCCTCATTCCCGGCTTTACTTCCTTTACCAGGATGATGTTTTTCTCATCTACCGCGGTTACAAAATCCTTTTTTCTTGGAGAAACAGGCTGCGGACTGTCTCAACTCATTGATATCTTTCTCCTGCTTGGTCTCGATGAGGAATACAACCCGTTTTACATTCGTCTCAATATGCAGCTTCTTTGCGCGGTTGTAAATGTCTACCAGAAAAGATTATCAAGAAAGCAGGTTCTTGATGAAGTTATCCTTTGTCGAAACGCTCCTTGTAGATGCTACCAGAAGGATTCTGGATCTGGAACGCTGCCAGCTTTCCTACCATATATACATCATCGCTGCCGCCTTTTGCGAGCAGGATGTACTCAAGCTGGTGCTCATCAAACACTTTAAAGAACTGACATCCCTGTAATCTCTTTCAGTCACCTGGCTGTCTGCCTTAAGAAAGTCCCTTTTCCTCCGGAAGATCGGATTCATTCCCGATGCGAACTTTAGACGATCCTTTCTCCCTCTTCCATTACCCTGGCTATGGAGATGTTCATTCTCGGTGTTCCAAAGAATCCCGCCACAAACAGGCTCTCCGGGTGGTCATAGATATTCTGTGCGGAATCTTCCTGGCAGATCTCGCCCTCGTTCATGACGATCGTTCTCGTTCCTAATGCCATAGCGGTCTTCTGGTTGTCCGTCGCGTAGATCACGGTAATTCCAAGCTCACGGTTGATATTTGCGAACTCTTTTCTCATCAGTTCCTGGACATCTGGGTCTGCCTCCGCGATGGTGCGGTCCAAAAGCAGAATTCCCCGGACGGCGCATCAGGGCGCGTCCGAGAAGGACACGGTATGTATCAACTGCGGAGAGTTCTTCCGGCATTTTTCGAGGATTTCCCCAATATTCAGGATTCCTGTAATCTCATCCAATTCTTCCTCGATCTCAGCCGGCGTCAGCTTCGCCATCCGCAGAGCAAATGTAAGGTTGTCCTCCACACTCATTCCAGGATAGAGCACGCTGTTCTTGAAAAAGCATTGCGACGTTTCTCTCTTTCGGGTCCGCATCCGTCATATCCATTCCATCGATCATCAGAGGCTCCGGATGTGATCTCCTCAAGTCCGCCGATCATCCGAAGCAGCGTCGATTTTCCGCACGCCGTCGGTCCCACCAAGATCAGAAATTCCCTATCCTTCACTTCCAGATTGAAATCCCGGATCGCCTGCTGGTCACCCGGAAACGTCTTGTTGATATTTTTTAACACTAAACCAGACATCAATTTCCTCCTGATCTATATACTGTATAGTTATCTGTAAAATTGCAGACTTAACCTATTTTTTATATCTTTGATATTCATCATACACAAACAGTACATGTTTTTCCATATGGTTATTCCACAAAAAAAATGCGTTTTTTCCATGCATATTCCATAGGACCACTCAGACTTTTTGAAAAATATGCCCTTTTTTCCATAAAAAACAGACAGGACGGTTAGTTAATTTCTTATCAAAATATTAAAAGGCGGAGACTGTTTTCACTCACAGTCCCGCCTTTTTTATTTACGCAACAACGAGCCAAAGTTTTAGGCGACTTCCAAGATCATTCTTATTTTACTGCAATTGCCTCCATCTCAAGAAGAACATCCTTCGGAAGTCTTGCAACTCCACGCAGGAACGTGCCGGGCAGTCTTTTTCGAAATATTTTTGCATTAGATGCCGTTGATCGTTGCGAAATCATCCATATTTTTGATGAATACACTTGTCTTTACAACCTGGTCGATGGATGTTCCTGCTGCCTCAAGAAGATTCTTCATGTTCTTCATAACCTGCTCCGCCTGTGCTTCGATTCCCTCCGGGATCACACCTGTCTCCGGGTTTACCGGGATCTGTCCGGATGCAAATACAAAACCATTTGCCTCGATTGCCTGGGAATACGGTCCGATCGCTGCCGGTGCGTTTGTTGTGCTGATAACTTTCTTCATGTGATTTTCCTCCATGATTCCTTATTTATCGATTTTTCGGATGCTTTTCTCCGTGATCTCGATCTTTCCTTCTTTAATAAGTGTCCCACCGCACGCTTGAACGCGTTCTTGCTGAGTTTGAACTCGCCGCGATGACTTCCGGAGATGCCTTATCGTTGAACGGTAAACTCCGTCAAACCTCTTCGATGACCTTCATGACAAGATCGGCGTCAGAAAAGATCTGGCTGCCTGCCTTGTCTCTCTGTTGTGAGGTCAAGCTTTCCATCCCCACGGACTCGTCACACGGACGCGGACCTCATCGCCCACCCGGTATCCGGAAAACAGTTCCTTTTTCGGAATCAGGCCGTGATAGATGCCATCGACTGCAACAAAGGCGCCGATATCCGGATTGATCTCAAATACGAAGCCGTCCGCCTCGTCACCGGTGTGATACGGGGGAGTCGCTTCTCAAATACTGGTATGCCTTCATAGTTGCGGCAAGGCGCTTGCTCTTATCCACATAGAGGGCGACAAGGCACTTTTCACCTTTACGCACCTGATGGGTCTGTTCTTTAAACGGAAGAAGAAGGTCCTTTTCCAGTCCCATATCGAGAAACGCGCCGATCTTTGAGACTTCTTTCACCTCAAGGACCGCCGTCTCACCCCAGAGTGACCTTCGGGCGGTGATGTCGTCGCGATCAGGCGGTCCTCAGAGTCCTTGTAGAGGAATACCTCCAGCTCATCCCCGATCTTCGTTCCCGCCGGTACCTGCTTCTTCGGGAGAAGGACGCCCTGGGCATCAGCCTTATCTCCGTCAGAGAGATAAATTCCGAAGTCCTTCTCTTTGATCACCTTTCAGTTTCTGAATTTTTCCGATTTCCATCATGTCTTTCGTCCTCCCGCAGCCGGCATTTTCCGACAAACTGCGTCCTCTCTTTTTATTTTCTGCTGCTCTTACAGCTATACCTGTCTATAACCTTTTGGCATTCTGTCCGCAGAATCTGCGGTTGACAGATTCTTACGGGACTCGTTGAATTACATTTCTTTTTCCCTTAACTCGACATTCGCGAACACATCACCGTCGGAATTACAAAGCGACACGAGATAAGATCTTCCCTCTCCCTTCCGTGCGTTTTTAATAACCATCTCATCCCCAGAGCACAGCCGCTTTCCGGGGCGTACTCCCGCCCGGATCTCGCCGATCTCCGTACCTGCTGGAACAGCCAGTTCTCGTGCAATATCCACATACTGAGCATTATTCCTGCATACATGGAGATTTGTGTCCAGATCCGTCTCGAGATGCTCATAACTACCAGACGGCCGGTCTCCTTCCATCTCCTTCGGCACAGCGATCTTTTCTTCCTGCATCTTCCATCTCGATCTTCGGGCTGAATTCTCCGTAAGGAGCCGTATCGGACTCCAGTATCCGCGCAAGGGACGTCCGTCTCCGTATTCAGGAGAAACCAGTAGGAATTTGCTTTTTACAAGATATCCGCCATTTTTCATCAAGGATCGAACTCCTTGAAATTTCTCAGTGCATCGAACCTTGAAAATGACGGAGTCAGAGTCCGTTGCCTTACCATTTGGCGATAGCCCCGTCCTCTCCCGAGACTGTTGTTATCCGCGAGCCTGTCAAAGATCTTCCCCACAGTGCGATTCTAAGGCTTTTCCCCTCAAACACGGTCCATGGAGACTGCCTCATTTGTCTGCCATCATTCCTTTGCAGATAACACGGATCCCCGCCGGTTCATGGTAAATTCCATCAGGATATCGGAATTTACTTCCATGATCAGGGATTCTTTCTGGTTCTTTCCCATCATCAGGACCGTCATCAGGCAGACGGCAGCTGCGCAGATTGCCAGCGCTCCTCCGCCCGTCTAAACCACTTTTCAGGGAGTCCATAGAGAATTCACCGTTTACGTCCATCCCGGCTTCCCTGTAACTCCTGCTTTTTTTCTTTTCCTCAACTGGCATGTCCTCATATTCTTTTGTTCTGATTCATCATACCGTTTCCTCTCGCCTTCATAAGCCACGTGAAGAAGGAATAAGCCTCGGCGGAGCAGTTCTCCCCGCCATATCACGGTTTTTCGCCGCAATGATCTGCTTTTCATTTTTCTCCGGTTTCCGCATTCCGCTGCCGATCTCCAGGAGCGTTCCCGTCAGGATCCGCACCATGTTGTAGAGAAAGCCGTTTCCTGTATACAGAAGTTCGATCTTCGTTCCGTGTTCCACGATCTTATCTCATCGATCCGGCGCACTGCTCTTTTTTCATCCTGCGGTTCGCACAGAAACTTTTTAAAGTCATGTTCGCCGATAAGAAATTCCGCCGCCTGTCTCATCGCTTTCACATCCAGCTTCTTCCCGCAGCCATAGACATATTTTCGTTCGAATACGTTTTTTTATCCCCGGTCTCCACATAATATCCGTATGTTTTTGAGGAGGCGGACAAACGGCTGTGGAAGCGTTCCGGCACGATCTTCGCAGAGAGGACCCTGATATCATCCGGAAGATACCGGTTTAAGATATTCCCGTGCTGACTCTCCGTCCGGACAGATTTCCGCATTAAGAGGGAAATTAGCTACCTGACCTCTCGCATGGACCCCCGCATCCGTTCTTCCGGAGCCATGGACCTCTATCTCTTCTCCAGCCATTCTGAAAAGCACGTTTTCCAGTTTTCCCTGACACGTATTGTCGGTATTTCCTGTTTCTGCCACCCATCATACCGGCTTCCGTCGTATTCCAGAGTAATGCGGATATTATTCTTCATGATTGTTCCTTCCTGATCTCAACTGAATGCGGCCCGTCACATTCAGATGTCCCCCACGGCCGCTTATTTTCTTTTAAACCAAAAATTCCCGGCAGAAATTTCTCCTCCTATCCGCCGGGAATGTCTGGCTCATCTGCCTGTTACCGTCTGAAAAAGACTACTGATCTTCCAGAACCGATGTACAATGCGGACAGCGTGTCGCATGAATATTGATTTTCGTTTTGCAGTACGGGCATTCCTTTTTCCGTAGCTGCTGCCGGAGCTGCCGGTTTATCGAACATTTTTTTGCCCGGTTCAGTTGTTTGACCACCATAAAGATCACGAACGCCATAATAACAAAAGTTGATGATCTCTGTGATAAACAGACCGTAGTTTACGGTCGGAGCTGCTGCTGCCTGTGCCTCAGCTAAAGTCGCGTAATGCTCTCCGTTCAGTGAAATAAACATATTGCCGAAATCCAACTTGCCCGTGAAAAGTCCGATCACAGGCATCACCATATCACTGACTAAGGAGTTTTACAAGATCCTTAAATGCAGCACCGATGATCATGCCGACTGCCATGTCGATCATGTTGCCCTGAACGGCAAATTCACGGAATTCTTTTCAGTAGCTTACTTCATTGAAAGACCTCCTGGTACTGCTCGCAGATTTTTTGTGCCTGTTCCTTTTCTTTTGCCAGATGAACAGGACCAATTTTCACCACTATTCTACCAATTTTTTCTTTTGTTGGGAATACCCAGTTCCTGTTTTTTTATCTTTTGCCTGTTTTTATCATTTTATCCTGCCTTTTAGTGCTCGTTTCCATCACCGGACTTTCCCCTGATGGATCTGTCCTGCCCCGTTCCTCCCCAAAATGCGACAGCAGGAGTAAACAGCTCATGGGCGAACAGCGGCATGGCCGCAAGCACGAGAAGTTTTGCCCATTCCGGCATTCAAATGCACCGTCTGAAAGCCGCAACCAGAGCCGGCTGTTCCGTCACCATAAGCTGCAGAGCAGAATCCAATGAATACCGCAGCGAATCATCAGAGGGTTCCCTCCATGATCCATCCGAAAACAGATTTTTCCACATCACGCATTCCGATCGCATGAAAAAAGCTGTGACGATCCAAGAACCGTAAATGCGTATGTCTGGCAGCATGCAAGAAGCATTTGGAGACTGTAAGCACGTCCGGATCCCCGCTGCCGGGGTCAGCTGCCGTCCGCTGCTTGCAAGAAGCTTTCAGGAACGATCAGAAACGCGGTCAGACTGATCAATGCGATCAGGAAACCGTAAAAACAACGTACAGACCCGCCGCCATGCGCAAACAGGCTCTCCCTTGCTTTCTCGGTTTTTCTTTCATCAGTTCTCTCCCGTCACATACATCTGTCCCCAGGGCCAGAGCCGGCAACGAATCCGTGATCAGATTGATCCACAGGATGTGGCTTGCCTTAAGCGGTGCCGGCAGCGAAAAAGGATCGCAAAAAACATGGTCATGATCTCCCCAAAATTCGATGATAAAAAGAAAAATGACCGTCTTTTTAATATTGGCATAGATCTCTTCCTTCCCGGACAGCTTCCCGGATCGTTGCAAAATTGTCGTCTGTCAATACTATATCTGCTGCCTGCTTTTGCCACACATCCGTTCCGCTCATTCCCCATCGCGATCCCGACATCCGCCGCTTTTAAAGATGGGGCATCATTAACCCATCCCCGGTCATCGCCACGACTCCGCCGTTTTTTTTCAATGCCCGGACGATCCGTACCTTATGATCCGGAGAAACTCGTGCAAATACCCGGATCTCCGAAATCTTATCAGCAAGCGCTCCATCATCCAGGCAGTCCAGCTCTGCCCCTGTCATGCACTGAGCGGGAGAATCCGCGATCTTAAGCGTTTTTGCGACCGCAAGTGCCGTATCCTTATGATCCCCTGTAATCATGACGGTCGTAACATCTGCATGGCGAAATTCTTCCACTGTTCCGGAAACCTCCGGACGAACCGGATCCTCAAGCACTGCCATTCCCAGAAATGTCATTCCCTTCTCGGAAAGATCCTTTCCTTCCTTTACCGCCGCCCCAAGAACACGCCCACCGGACGCAGACATTTTTTTGCCCGCCTCATGTACCATGTTCGTTTCGATACTCCCATCGGATGAACTCCCACCTCGTCTCGGTAGGAGGTGCAATTTCCAAGAATCATGTCCGGTGCACCTTTCGTGAACGAAACTGTCCGCATTCCGTTTTGATGCACCGTCGTCATACACTTTCTCTCCGAGTCAAACGGACGCTCCGCAATTCTTTTCCACGCATCCCGGATCTGTTCGGACTGTTTTTCCCCATTCCTTGCATTTTTATCCGCATATAAAAGAAAAGCTGCTTCTGTAGGATCTCCGATGATTCCGTGCTTTCCCCATCTTGCATCATTGCAGAGTAAAAATGTTCGTAAAAGCCACTCTCTGTCCCCATCCAGATTCCGCACCGTCATCTGATTTTTGTCAATGTCCCCGTTTTGTCCGAGCAAACCACATTAACCGCTCCAAGAGTTTCCACAGAAGGAAGACGTCTCACGATCGTATGTACCTTCGCCATCCTCGAAACAGAAAGCGCAAGGACGATCGTCACCACAGCCGGAAGTCCTTCCGGAACTGCTGCCACAGCCAAAGAGATCGCTGTCAGAAACATCTCCCCAACATCCCGCTTCTGCCAGACTGCCGCCAGAAAAAGGATCGTACAGAGACCCACAGCCAGAATACTAAGAAATGTTCCCAACTCTCCCAACCGTTTCTGAAGCGGTGTAATCTCTTCCGGTGTTTCATGGATCATTTTCGCGATTCGTCCGATCTCAGTTTGCATCCCGGTATCTGTAACAATCCCTTCACCGCGTCCGGCAGTCACAAAGGTTGACATATATGCCATATTTTTTCGATCACCGAGAGGTGTTCCGGTCGAAGCCACATACTGCGCATCCTTTTCCACCGGTACAGACTCTCCGGTAAGTGATGCCTCCTGTACCTTCATATTTTCCGAACGGATCAGTCGGAGATCCGCCGGTACCTGCTGCCCGGCATTTAAAAGCACCCTGTCGCCCGGCACCAGCTCCGCCGCGTCCATCTCCAAAAGCTTTCCGTCCCGCCGGACAAACGCCTTCCTTGTTGTCAGCTTTTTTTAATGACTCCAGCGCTTTCTGGGCCTTTCCCTCCTGAATCACACCAACCGTTGCATTGAGCAGCACAACCGCTGCAATGATCACCGCATCTCCTCGTTCTCCAAGAAATACAGAAATTCCTCCTGCCGCCAAAAGTACATAGATCAGCGGATCCATCAATTGCGAAAGCATCCGTTTCTGCCACAGACGGAGGCCTTTTTCTCCTCCAGCTCGTTCCGCCCATACTCCCCGAAGCCGCTTTGTCGCTTCCTTCCCACTCAATCCCCGTCATCCGACGATCCCAGCAGCATTTTTTTGTCTCAAAAACAGAGCACCGTTCAAAATCCCCCCGGCTTTTCCATAAAAAAAATCTCCATCCTCTTTTGCTCAAAGCAAGTTTATGAGGATGGAGAGGAAATCATGCCTGCATTCCCATTCTCCGACTGACCGATCAATGAAATTTATAATTTTTATGATCGCCTGCAAGGTACGTGTCCCATTATATTCATTTACATCCGGATAATAGATCATGTCGATCGTATTCTGCCCTGTCTGCTCTTCAAAAACGATCTCCATCTGCAAACAGCAGACCATCGAACGGATGTCCAGTGTTCGTCACCAGATTCATTTTCACGACATTTCGATTTTTTCCAAGAACACGTACATTTCGAATCGTCAGACTTTTCTGGGCAAACAACGGTTTTTCATTTCCCTGCCCGAATGGTTCCAGACCTTTGAGCTCATCCACGATCTTTTCATTCACATACTCAAACGGCATCGGAACATCGATCCAGATCTGCGGAACGAAATCATCTTCCGTAAGCTTTGCATTTTCATTCAGTCTTCTCCGGAACTCATCAATATCACTTTCCTCAATGGAAAGTCCCGCTGCCATTGGATGTCCGCCAAATTTCACCAGCAGATCCGATACCTCGCAAAGCCCCTGGTACATATGGTATGCCTCTATGGAACGTCCGGATCCCTTCGCACTCTGCTCGCCTCTCGTCAGCACAAAGGATGGCTTATGGAAATGCTCCCGGAGTCTTCCGCGCTATGATCCCGGCAAGTGATTCATGGCACTCCGGCAAGAACACCACCAGCACCTTATCCGACATATAGAAACGTTCTACCTGTTCGATAGCCTCTGTTTCTCCCTTTGCCGTCATATCCTTTTCTCACATCATTGAGTTCCTTTAATTCATCCGCCAGCCCACTGACCCGGTCCGGATCCTGTTCTAACAACATCCGGAGCGCGACCTTCGCACTTTTCAACCGTCCACCTGCATTTAAGCACGGTCCGATCACAAAACCAATGTGATATGCGCTCAGATTGTTTATATCCAGATTATTTTCTCTACAAGCATTCTGAGACCGGTGTTCTTCGTCGAACCGATCTTTTTCAGTCCATATTTGACGATCAGACGGTTTTCATCCTGCAGCTTCATGACATCTCCCACGGTCGCACATGGCCAGCAAACTCCAGAAGCTCCATCCACTCATGCTCCGGAATTCCAAGATCCTCATAGATCACGTTTATAAGCTTCCATGCTACGACCGCACCGCAAATTTCATGGTACGGATACGTCTCCCCGTCACTGCTTCGGATCAACCACTGCATCTGCCGGCGGCAGAATCTGTCCATAAGCATCTACCGGTACTTCATGATGATCGGTCACCACCACGAACCGTCATGCCAAGCTGCTTTGCGATGCTGATCTCCTTTAATGCCGCGATTCCATTATCACAGGTCACAAGTGTATCGATCCCGTCTTCTGCTGCCTGACGGATGATGGATTCATTTGATCCCGTAGCCATCCCGGATCCGGTCAGGTATCTCATAATCAATCTGACCATTTCCGGCAGCACGGTGAAAGCCCTTGAGAAGAATATATGTTGAACAAACACCATCAATATCGTAGTCGCCGATGATCCGGATTTTTTTCCCTTCTATCAACTTCTTTTCAATGATCCCCGCAGCGGTCTCCATTCCCTTCATCTGTCGCGGATCATAAAAGATCATCCAGTGTCCCGTAAAGATACTTTCTCATCTCACGTTCATCCAAAAGACCTCGGTTTCGCATGATCCGAACAGCCACCGGACTCACCCCCAGACGCATCGCAAGCCCGTTAAAATCTGCCCGTTTTGTCTGAAGCATCCAGATTTCTTTCTTTTTCTGCATCGTTTCTCTCCCTCTTTTGCGCTTCCTCATTCCGGCACGTTCAATACTTCTGGCCATTTTCCTTCAGCCATTGCCGCCGTTTTCGATAATCCGGCAGAATCTTCTCCACTTCATCCCAGAATTCCGTGCTATGGTTCATCTGGAGCCGATGGGCAAGCTCATGGACCACAACATAGTCCAGAATCTCCTCCGGCATCAGAACCAGCTTCCAATTAAAATTCAGGTTTCCCTTTGCACTGCAGCTCCCCCAGCGCGTTTTGCTCCCGGACCGTGATCGATCCATAGGAAACGCCCATGAGCCCTGCGTAATAACAGCATCGTTCTTTTAACACGTTTTTCGCTCGTTTTTTTCCTTCAAGACGTTCCGTTTCTGTGTAGGACGGACGCACTGCAAGGATCTGTTCTCCGGCACGGCCTCACCTCGATCAATCCCGATGACTCTCCACAAACCAATCCGCAGTCTCCGGCGGTGTCCGGAAAGGAGCACGCACCGTAATCGTTCCGTCAAGCTCCACCTTCAAAGACATGGAACGGCGCCTGGCCCGGACCAACTCATATGTAAAATGTTCCGTTCTTCTTTTTCATGATTTCCTCCTGAAACTTCTTCCTTTTTCACTGCACAAGTTTCACAGAAAGTTCCATCAAAAATTCCCATGAAATTGAAAAAAGGCATCTGCAATTGCAGATGCCTTAATCAGCGCGCCAGAGAAGATTCGAACTCCCGACACTACGGTCCGTAGCCGTATGCTCTATCCAGCTGAGCTACTGACGCACACTCTCTGAGTTTCAGATGTCTGTCACTCAACGAAGAATATTCTACTATATATTTTTCTTCTTTGTCAACACTTTTAAATTTTTTTAATTTTTTTCCCTTACACCAATATCATAAGCCGCAAAAAAGCTTTTGGGGCCATCACGCCAAAGCGTCACAGCCCCGAAATCTTTTTTTTACTTCTCGTAATAGCAATCTCCCCAAATATTGGAAGGTCCCAATCTTATTAAATTTGAGTCCCTTAAGGTCTGCTCTTCTTCCTACCATGTTATATCTGTAATACAGAGGTACCCACGGACAGAGCTCATTTAAGCGAACCTGAAGGTCTTTATATATCTGGAGGCGTTTTTCGCGATTTGTTTTCCATCGCTGCAGCATCGATCATTTCATCTACCTTATCATCTCTGAGATATGCACGATTGCCGCTCATTCCACAGTTGTCTTGAATGGAATAACTGAGTTACACTATATGCCGGATCACAAGTAGTATTTACCCAGCCAAGATCAGGAGATCATGTTTCTCCGGCATTGATCGCATCCTGAAATTCTCCCCATTCATACACATTGATGTCTACATTAATGCCAACCTGAGCTAACTGAGCCTGAACTATCTGAGCAGAACGACTTCTTACTTCTCCGGATACATACATCTTAAGATCCAGTCCATTTTCATATCCTGCTTCTGCAAGAAGTTCTTTGGCTTTTTCCAGATCCTGAGGATATGGCTTTACGTCCTCATTCCACCCAGGCACAGTCTTTGCAACAACGGAGGTGGCTACTTCGCCGCGACCTTCTACAATCGTATCTACGAATTCCTGACGATTCGTGGCATAATTGATTGCCTGACGTACCCGGACATCATCCAATCCTTTTTTGGTTGTGTTCATAGCCATAAACTCTACAGAAGGTGCCGGACAGCTTTCCAGAACAAGATCTTTACAGTTCTCAATATTGACAGCATCCACCGGATCTACGGTTAAGATCACATCAATCTCTCCTGTTTCCAGTGCGATTGTACGAGCACTTCCTTCCGGAATGATCCGGTTTGTAATCGAAGTGGCTGTAGCTGGTCCACCAAAGTAGTCATCAAACCGGACCACCGTCCAGTGGTCATTCGGAACCCACTCTTTAAACATAAACGGACCTGTTCCAATCGGAGCTTCTCCATATGTATCGCCAGCCTCTGTTACTGCCTTCTCTGATAAGATCTTCATACTGGTATCATTAAGGATATACAGAAATGCTGGACACGGACTTGAAAGATGGATCGTCACCTCGTAATCCCCGTCAACAGAAACATGATCAATGGCTGATGCATTGAGACATTGCTTTTGGCATGGTCTTGGCACGCTCTAAACTGAATTTCACATCGCTGGCCTTCAGTTCATCTCCATTGTGAAACTTTACGCCTTCCCGCAGTTTAAATTTGTATTTTGTGTCATCCACAATCTCAAAACTCTCTGCCAGATCCCCTACAGGCTCACGATTATCATCAATTTTGATCAAACCATTATAAATATGGAAATTCAGCGTTGCAGATGGTGAATCCACCCCCCCTGTGGATCCATAGACCGGATATCGCTGCTATTCGCCGAAATAATGTCTGTCCGTCCAATGGACTCTGGTTTTTCTCTGACGATGTTTCCGCACCGGATGAAGCTGATGTCTCCGCCTTTGAATCCGCTGTCGATGTACCGGAGTTTCCCCCTCTGTCCCGCAGCCCGACAATACCATAGCCCCAGCCAATGCCAATGCCGTCAGTTTTCCATACATCCTTTTTCTCATGCACATGTCCTCCTTGTTATTATATTGTTACATAATTTTTTCCTTCTCGCTTTATTTCCCCATCCAGAGATCCATTTCCGGCAATTCTCCGCAACTACGTTCATCTGTCCTGTAAGCCGGTTTCTCCTGACGCACAAATCTTGTCTGGACTGCCAAATAATAATCTGCTTCTGTATTTTCCTTGTCAGACCCTCTGCCATAGCAAGTCCGGCAAACACCGTTCCCTTTACCGCCGGATCCTGATGATATGGGCTGGATGTCGTACATGATCCTTGCCAATTCTCCCGCTATTTCCCATGATGACATCGTCTGTATGTTTCTGATTCTCCATAGCGTTTTCAAGATCTGCAACCGCTTCCTTCAGGCTGCCGATCGCCCTCCAGACCGGAGAAAGATCAAATTCCGCACTAAGCTTCTGTTCTATAGAACGAAGCTCGTTTTTCCATAAAGCTGACAAACCCGCTCATCTCTGCAGGAAGCTTCTCACAATTAGCGAAAATGGCGGTCAACTTTGCAATGACTCTTGTATCTCGCAGTGTCACCTCCGGATCTACCTTATCAAAGGTATCCTCTTTCGTATGCCACCAGGGAAAATGTTTTATGATCCTGTTTTATAAACTGCGGCATCATAGCAAACGGAATATCCGCTCCCCAGAAGGTCTGATCTGCGAATCGTACCATCGGCGTCGGTGCCTCCGGTTCTTTATCATTAAACTCCCTTAAAAACTCTCGGTCAAAGGCTTCGCCCTCCAGCATAGATGTCCGCATTCCAACCACATCCGAACCTTTACAGCCGCAAATATCCATATTAATGTGGGCCACACAATTTTCTTTCAGATCTTCCCAATGGTGATCATAATACCAGGTCGATCCGGAATAACGGGCATCTGAATGACCGGACCACCAGGCAAGCACTACAGACCGCTCCAGATGTTCCTGATTTTCTTGAAATACCCTGGCAATCTCCATCATAGCAGCATTGGCAACGCCATTATCCGTTATCCCTCATACCAGGAATCATAATGACCGGAAACCAACACATACTTATCCGATCTTCCCTGAATACGTGCTACCGGCATGGTACTGGAAACGATTGACTGACACATTTCAACGTCAAGGCATGCCGTCAGTGGACCTTCTTCCAGTTTTTTCTGCAATTCCTTTCCTGCACTTTTTTGTGATTTCCACAAACGGAATTTCGGATAATGACAAGCCAGATCCTCCGGCTCAGGTGTTCCCCCATACACCTCCAAGCGTTCCATGGTGTGCCAGATCCGCATGCCAGATTGTGATCACGCCCAAAACTCCGGCACGTTTTGCCTCACATGCAAACGCAAAGCTGTTCTCATATGTCAGAACGATCTTTCCGGCAAATTCTGCCATTCTCGCTCTCTGCTCCTTCTGGCTGCAGCCTCCGGTTGCGCTGATCCGGTCGAAAACCAGTTCAGCTTCCAGATTTTCCGCTGTTCCACTATACACATACGGAGTCAGAGGCACGATTGCTTCCCGAAGAATCCCCTTGATCCGTATGGATGCTTCTCCCGGAAGGCTTCTATATACCTGATAAATTTCCCGCTCTACCGGGATTCCCAGTTCTTCCATTCGTTTTGCGATTCGTTCTGCCGCTTTCTCTCCATCCTCAGAACCTGTATAGCGGTCCAGGTGACTGAAACACTCTACATCCTTCATGATTCTGGATGTTTCTAAGGCTTTTGTCAATTTTTTCAATAAGCTTATTTCCTTCCGATGAACAAAAACTCATACCCTGCATGTTCTAATTTCCCTTCTTCTTTCCCCATTCATTTGGGCACGATCCATTTCTTTTGTATTTATCTGTTTTGTTGTGAAATAATTATTTTCGTCCTCAGATTTTAAGCATATATACAATGCCGATTCTTATATCGTCTAATGCTTAATTCGAATATCATATATAATTTTTGCGAATACGATATAATATACTGAAATTATATTCAATTTGTACTATATGCAAAAAGCCCCCGGAGAATCCATATCTGATTCTCCGGAGCTTTTTCCTAACGCTAAAATATCTAAAAAATGACTATGTTTTTACCAGAGTTCCGGTTTTGCATCCTTCGGAAGCGGATTCGATATGTTTCCGTCCAGCTCTTCCAACCAGTCCTGTTTCGCCTTTTCAATAATCTCCGGAGATTCCAGCAGATCGACTGCCGTACATGCCATAATCTTTGCTACCGTCAGCATTCCCTTATGGGCTGCGCTTGCCTTTCCCTGTGCAACTGCCTGCCAGGAATGAAGCGCCGTTCCTGCTGCGTAACAGCATACATTTGCCCGTACTGTCGGAACAACCCAGCTCACATCTCCGACATCGGTGGAACCGCTGCCGCCGTATGATATACTCCGGTCCAGCTTAAAGTCCAGAAGAGACATGTCTGTCACTTCCTTCCGTCTGTCCTTTTCCACAACATGAGCGATCATATCCTTTAAGCCCTCTTTATCCAGCTCCGTAACCACTTCCTGGAATTTTTCGCATATGCGATTTCCTCTTCCGTATACCCGATCGGAATAAAATGATCCAGATGCTTTGTCCATCACTTCTTCCAGAGTCTCATTGCCGATCACATTGGAATATGCTGCAACCTGCTTGAATATCCACCGTTGTTCCTGTGATCAGGGCCGCACCCTTTTGCAATATCACACATCCGCTCATAAAGCTTCTTGACCTGTGTTACCTTTGGTGCACGGATCGCATAAAGGACCTGTTTCTGCCGGAATCACATTCGGTGCGATTCCGCCAGAATTTGTGATGGCGCCATGGACTCTCGCCGCATCGATCATATGCTCACGCATATAATTTACGCCAATGTCCATGATCTCCACGGCATCCAGTGCAGAACGTCAAAGCTCCGGTGCTCCTGCCGCATGGGAGGAGATTCCGTGGAAGGTGAAGATCACACGGAAATTGGCAAGATACTTATCGTGCCCGAATGATTTTGTTTGTCGTACTCGGATGCCAGCTGATCGCCGTATCACAATCATCAAAGAAACCATCCCGAACCAGATAGCCCTTTCCCCCGGCATTCTCCTCCGCCGGACAGCCATAATAACGGATCGTTCCCTTCAGTTTTTCTTCCATATAGGACTTCAGCGCATCCACTGCTGCTACCGCCGCAGTTCCTAACGATGATGACCATCCATGTCCGTTTGTCTTCCTCGATCAAACACGCTCTGTGCTACTGCCTTCCTGCTGAAGACTAGAAAGCGCATCAAACTCACCTAAAAACGCAAGGACCGGCTTTCCGCTTCCCCCTTCCGCGATAAATGCTGTCTTCTCTCCGGCAAGGTCAGCCCGGATTGAAAATCCGCGAGACGCAAGGTACTCCTGTTGTACCCGTGAAGATTCATATTCCTGAAAACGAGGTTCCGCATACTCCCAGATCTCATCCGCCATAGATGTATATGTCCTTCTTTCTCCACCAGTTCAGAAATTCTATCTTGATTCTTTGTTTCCATGCTGTCCACTCCTTCCTGTGTAATCCTTGTTCCTGCCACACACATTTCCTTCAACAGACACTATGTGCATTCCCCATAAGCAGAAGCTTGTTATACCTATTTTTTTTAGGCAGTCTTCTGAAAACCATCGCCCTTGATGGTTCTCATTCCGACTGCCTGATCTATCCTATTACCAGATTGACGGTTTCAGATCTGCCGGAAGCGGATTCGGATATGTCTCTCCGTCCAGCTCTTCCTTCCAGTCTGCCTTTGCTTTTTCGATCAGCTCCGGATTCAGGAGAAGCTCAGCGCCGACATAAGCCATGACTTTCGCTGCCGCCAGCATTCCTTTGTGAGCGATCGATGATTTTTCCCTGTGCAACAGCCTGCCAGGAATGAAGCGCTGTACCTGCTGCGCATAACAGCTCGTGTAGACCTGTCCTGTCGAACGACCCAGCTGACATCTCCGACATCCGTGGATCCGCCTCCGCCGTAAGAAGTATTCTTATCAACAATGAAATCCCACATCGGCTGCTCTAAGAGCTCCTGTTTATGCTCTTTTCCTCCGATCACTGCCGCCTGATCCTTCATTCCCTTCTTTTATCCAGCTCTGTGATCACACCCTGGAATTTCTTTGCATACGCAAGCTCTTCCTCCGTATAGCCGATCCGGAACCACATGCTCCAGATTCTCTGAACAAGATCCGCCAGTGTATCATTATTGATCAGGTTGGAATAGGCCGCAACTTGCTTGATATCAACGGTCGTGCCTGTGATCAGAGCAACGCCCTTCGCAATGTCGCACATCCGCTCATAGAGCTTCTTCACCTGTGTTACCTTTGGAGCACGGATCGCATAGAGGATTCTGTCTCCCGCCGGGATCAACGTTCGGAGCGATTCCGCCGGAGTTTGTGATAGCGCCGTGAACTCTCGCCGCATCGATCATGTGCTCTCTCATATAGTTCACACCGATATCCATGATCTCAACGGCATCCAGCGCGGAACGTCAAGCTCCGGCGCCCCCGCCGCATGGGATGAGATTCCGTGGAAGGTAAAGAATGCCCGGAAGTTTGCCAGATGGAATCCGCCCTTCATAACTTTATTCATTGTGTATGGATGCCAGGTAATCGCGATATCACAATCATCAAAATATCCATCCCGGACCAGATATGCCTTTCCACCCGCATTTTCCTCCGCCGGACAGCCATAGTAGCGGATCGTTCCGCTCATGTGATTCTCTTCCATATAAGTTTTAACGCATCAACAGCCGCTACAGATGCCGTTCCGAGAAGATGATGACCACAGCCATGTCCGTTTGTCTTTCCTGCGATCGGGTGACGTTCTGTGCAGTCTGCCTCCTGCTGAAGGCTGGAAAGTGCATCAAACTCACCCAGGAATGCGAGGATCGGCTTTCCGCTTCCCCATTCAGCGATAAATGCGGTCTCTTCTCCTGCGAGATCTGCCTTGACGGAAAATCCTCTCGCTTTTAAGAACTCCTGCTGAAGCTTCGTGGACTCGTACTCCTGAAATCTCGGCTCCGCAAAACCCCCAGATCGCGTCACTGATTTTTGTATATTCATCGCGTCTCTGATCGATCGTCGCTCCGATCTCTTTTTCTGAAATCTGTTCCCATATATATGTACTCCTTTCTATGTTTCCCTTATCCATCAGAACCGTGCAGACACGTTTCCGGCTCTCTTCACCTCTTTGTCCCTCATGGGCTTCCGTTCGTGCACATACCGTCCCTCATGTTATTCATGTCTTTTTTTTCCAGTGACGTTCTCAGTTACGATCTTCCAGACCGTCACTGCGTTCACCATTGCCTCCGCGAACGAATTCTCTTCGAATGCCTTCTTCTGACTCATCTGATTCATGAGGCTCGCCAAAGCTTTTTTTTCTTCGATGTGAGATCTTCTACGAAATATGCAGTTCCGTTTCCGCAGATGCTCTCAAAGCTTGTCGTCGACTTGCAGGCTGCGTCATAATCGATCTTCAGGCTATTTTTCCCGTAAATACAATATGAAACCTGAGGATTCTCCCTGATCTTATCGATCTTCGTCCCTTCCTTCGCTCCGTGAAAATACAGGACCAGCTTTCCTTCTTCCACTTCTGCACCATAATTCAATGGAATTAAATAAGGACATGACTCATCGTGGAACGCAACGGTGCACACAGTCTCCCCCGTTTCGCGATCGACACGATATCAGCCATGTCCTTCAATTCTCTGTCTTTTCTTCTCATCCAGACCTCCATTCCAGTCATAAAAGATCCTGCACTTTTGCCATTCTCCATTTCGATCCTTAAGGATTTTCATCGAAATTCCGCATTCAGTGCCATCCGCCAGACTTTCCGTAAGATGAGACTATCATATCATAAATTTTTTAATATCTCAAGTAATATACCGTTATCTTGTTCCTTCTGTCCGAAATTATCTCTCAATTCAGAATACTAAATTGCAGTTCCAGCACCACCGCAGACTGATCATGACCCATGATCACAATTCCAGAGACTTTCTCCTCTTATCCTAAAATACGGCCTGAATCAAAAAACATATAAAAAGTACAGTTCCCGCCGCAATACTGAGTAGTGTATTCCTCTTCCATACGTGCAGCCCGACAACCACTGCGGAAGCTGCAATCTCCGGAAATTCCATGAGATCCCGCAAAAAGCTCACATTTTTCAGGCAGTACACCACCAGCATCCCCCATGATCGCATACGGAAGAACTCCCGATAAATATGTAATGTATCCGGGGATCTCCTTCTTCCTGCCGAATATCACAAACGGAAGAAATCTTAAAACTATCGTTACTGCAACGCATACCGCGATCAGTGTGACCGCCCTCAAATCCATCCTCTCTATTCCTCTAAATCAAGCAAAATCCACTGCTACCGCTGTATTGTGCGGAATTTTCAGTTCGAAAATTTCCTACCGTATTACGCAACAACCTGAGCACTGTTTTTCATACTATTTCCTGTCCTTCGGAAAATATCATGAATTATGCCGTCGTCTGCGTGACAGGGCGGCGCTTCTAACCAACTGAGCCACCGGGCCAAAATTCTCTCCTGTTCATTATCAAATTTTTTCCGTCAATGAACAAATTTTTCATGCCAGGACCTTCAGGGACTTGAACCCAGGACCGACCGGTTATGAGCCGGTTGCTCTAACCAACTGAGCTAAAGGTCCATAAGCATGACCTTAAGACTGAAAAGCCGATGATCGGACTCGAACCGATAACCTGCTGATTACAAATCAGCTGCTCTGCCAATTGAGCCACATCGGCATCAATGACCCCAAGGGGATTCGGACCCCGTGTTACCGCCGTGAAAGGGCGATGTCTTAACCGCTTGACCATGGGGCCGCGTTCATTATTTGTACCAGAAGCTCATATCCATGAAACTGGCAAAATAAAAACTCCCCGAGTAGGACTCGAACCTACGACAGCGCGGTTAACAGCCGCGTGCTCTACCGGCGGCAAAAATCCATTTCAGCTCGGCTGCACCGATGGGATTTTGTCTTCCAGATTATGTTTTCTTACGGTCTGCCACAAAGTGCGCATGATTTCTGCGGAACAGTTACAATTCCCATTCTAAAAAACCGCTGTACTTTTCTCTCATAAATTGGTAGGATAAACTCATCAATCCTCTGGACTCATCAAAAAAACACACCTTATAGGTCAATTTACATATGGAGGCAAATCATTCATGGATAAACGTTTAAAACAACAGTTCGATTTTGTACTTGGAGATTGATAAAGAAAAGAAATATCCTGCGCCAGACACATCTCTCCGGCCATGGCCGCCGGGAAAATGACGCAGAACATGCCTGGCATATGGCCATCATGTCCTACCTTCTCCGCGAATATTCCAATGAATCCGTAGATATCGCAAAGGTCATGCTGATGTGCCTGATCCACGATATCGTGGAGATCGATGCCGGAGACACCTTCGCCTACGACGAGGAAGGTTGCAAGACCCAAAAGGCCCGCGAAGATGCCGCTAAAGGAGCGTATCTTCTCCATCCTGCCGGAGGATCAGAAAAATGAGCTCATCGCTCTCTTCGACGAGTTTGAGGACTGTGAAACATCTGAATCCAAATACGCTCATGCCATGGACAATCTTCAACCGCTTCTCTTAAATCACAGCAATAACGGTGATGACTGGAAACAGCACCAGACCACCTCCAAGCAGGTCTACGACCGCCAGAGTAAGACAAAAGCTCGGCTCCGAGCGCGTCTCTACGAAATTACGGATCATCTGATCCAGGATGCGATCCAAGAAAGGTTTTGTGAAAGAATAATAAAAGAGTCCTCATAATAACACTTCAAATCAATTTAAAGCTACTACTATGGGGACTCTTGCGTCAATCTGCGCTTTGCAAAAAAAGACCAGACATCTCTGCCTGGTCTCACACATACCTTCAAAACCACATATTGAAATCCATCTTCACCGTTTCATCAACCAACCAGAC
>VOFC01005067.1_pt1 | contig 22455 bp, 35 predicted proteins | sample 5384161 | NCBI WGS metagenome assembly VOFC01 (sample SAMN12384722, study PRJNA508395) | human gut metagenome | isolation source: healthy gut B | host: Homo sapiens | reverse complement strand
TTGACGAAAGACGACGATACGGACGGATTATAGTAGATCTTTCCCCTGACAAGTTTCAATAAATACATAAAATGTCATGTTAATAACGAATGGATGTTATTGACATGACATTTTTGTATGGGACGTGGGACGCTTTTTGGTTTAAACTTTTAAGATAGGAAAAAGTTTGCGTAAGTTTGCGGTTTAAAACGAAAATTACGATTATGTTTAAAGACAAAACGATAGTATATACATCCGGAACGTTTGATATGTTCCATTATAATCATCTTAGGATGATCAATTACGCCCGTAGTTTGGCGGATATATTGATCGTCGGGGTTAGTACAGATGAGTTGGTCTCTTCTTATAAAGCGAAGCCGATCATTCCTTTTACGGAACGTCTGCAAATCATCGAAGCATTGAAAACTCCCGATATTGTCATTCCACAACATACGTTGGATCATTCCGAAATAGTCAAAAAGCTGAATATCGACGCTTTCGTGGTAGGTGATGACTGGTTCGGAAAAGTACGACTATCTGAAGGATTTAGGCGTTCAGGTATTCTATTTCCCTTACGGAACGGGGTTTCCTCCTCGAATCTGAAAAAACGATACATGATTCTTATGAGGCGAATCTGACAACCCAACGTCAGGCGAAGCCGGAAACAGTGAAAGGATTCTGCCGCTAAATAACGATCAGTTTCATGGATAAATTTATTTTAATTACCGGTGGGACAAAAGGGATAGGAAAGGCGGTAGCGTCCTGTTTAGGAAAAGGCCGGATATAACCTTATACTGACTTATGCTTCCGACCAAGCGACCGCCGAGGAGGTACGTAGCGAGTTGGTGGGTCGTTTCGATATACAGGTTTTATTCTGCGGGCCGATATCTCGGATCGGAATACGATCGGGGTTATCGATTCTTTCGGTTTTCTTTGCTAATATCCATTTCCCGATCTTCCTTTTACAGAAGATTGTTGGACGGTTAATAAGGGGAAGTATCGTGTTTACGGGTTCCTTGATGGGGAATACAGCCTCATTCGGTTATCCTTGGCATATGGAGTGACGAAAATGCTGTTCATGCGCTGGTCAAAAACATGGTGAAGTTCTTAGTTCCCTATGAACTGCGTGTGAATGCCGTGGCTCCCGGTTTTGTGGATACGGAATGGCAGAAAACGAAACCTGCTGAAATACGACGTAATATAGAGAACAAGGTTTCATTAGGGCGTTTCTGCGACCCGGATGAATTGGCGGAAGTTTATAAAATGTTGATAGAGAATAGTTATTTTAATGGCGAGGTAGTCGTTGTGGATGGCGGTTACTCGTATAAATAAGAAACAAATGAGCGAGTTGGATAAGGAATACGAAGCATCGTTAAAGTCGATAGAAACAGAAAATAAGATAGACCGAATTTTTTATCGTCCGATAGGATTTCGTATTGCTCGTATGTTGCGAGGCACGGGATTACCCGAATATGATTACGGTTATCTCGATCTTCGTGGGTGTACGGACGGTCGGATTTATGTTTTATCACGATAATTTGACATATAATATCTGCGGTATATTATTGTTGGTATTTGCCAATATCCTCGACTTTGCGTGGATGGGCAGCTGGCACGTCTTACAGGAATCAAGTCCGCTATCGGGCGTATCTTGGACGGATTCGCCGGGGATATCTGGTTCGCTTCGATCTATATCGGATTCGCCCTTCGTCTGTCTCATGATTACGGAACGGACTGGTTCTTTGCCTTGGCGGTCTTATCCCGTTTGTCTCATTTAGTCAAGCGAATATCACGGATTATTATAAGACGCTTCACCTTTATTTTTATCAGTAAGGATAAAAAGGCTCAAGGTTTCAGTCTTTGGAGCAGGTGGAGGCGAAACATAAGAGATGAAGTATGGCATTAACAAGTTTTTTCTACTTCTTATATCGTTGGTATACGATGTTGCAAGTGAAGGCTACGCCTACCTTACAGAGTATGTTACAAAATTTGCATGCGAAGTATGGGGATAATATTCCGGAGAATATCCGTGTGGACTTTCGTAAACAGAGTCGTCATTTAATGCGTTACATAGACTTGTTGACCTTTAATGGCCGGACGATGGTTATGTTTGTGATCGTACTAACGGGACAGGTCTGGGCTTATTACCTATACGAGATCATCGTGTTGAACATCGTACTAGCGATAGTGATGAGGAAACATGAGAAGATGTGTGCCTCGTTTTTAGGATAAAGTATGAAGAAGAGTGTTGTTGACATTTACGATTTGCAAAGAGATGGCCCCGTTCTTCAAAGGGGCGAGTGGGGACATGGTTAGGTAAGTTGCTGATAAAGTGCTTACGTGTGGATCTGGTTAATAAGGTACATGCCCGGAATTGTCATTTACGGGGCGCTGAGTTTACTTCCGCTTTATGCATGACCCCATTATCGATCTCAGCTATGAGGTTCATAATAAGGAGATTTTAGATCATCTGCCGGAAGGGGCTTTTTGTTACCGTTTCCAACCATCCGATCAGGTCGTTGGATGGAATCATGCTGATTGATATTTTCGCTTCCCGCCGTCCGGACTTTAAGGTGATGGTGAATGGCATCTTGACCAAGATCAGGGGCGATGGAGGATAATTTCATATCCGTGGTGCCCGATTCCCACAAGCGAGGGGCGAATCCGGCGAATGTCAATGGCGTTCGACTATCCCTGCAACGCTTGAAAGAAGGTCATCCGATGGGTTTCTTCCCTGCTGGAGCGATCTCATTTTATAATAAAAAGAGAAACAGGTACAGGATTTATCGTGGGCGCATAGCGTGATCCGCTTAGTTCGTAAGGCGAAAGCACCGGTATACCCTGTTTATTTTGATTTCCAAAATACCCATTTTTCTATTGGCTAGGGAATATCAGCTGGCAAATACGTACCTTGCGTATTCCTACAGAGGCTTTCAATAAGCGTGGAAAGAAAGCGGATGTATATATCGGTGAGCCTATCTCGCCGGAAGAGATCGCCGCCATCCCGGAAGACAAGGATCTTACTGAGTTCTTGTATAAACGTACATATGGTGCTAAAAAATAAGAAACGACCGATAGAATCTGTTATCAATAGTGGTAGTTTGAATTAAGATTTGTAATTTTGGCAGATAAAACTGAAATAATTACAGATAGTAGAAGAAATATGATAAAGGTTGACGTGCAGCAGATAAAACAGCGTTTTGGAATTATCGGTAATAATGCCGGGCTGAACCGGGCTATCGATGTTGCGCTCCGGTAGCGCCAACCGACTTTGTCTGTGCTGATTACCGGTGAAAGTGGTGTCGGAAAGAAACTTTTCCTCAGATTATACATCAGAACAGCCCGCGTAAACATGGGCAATACATAGCGGTGAACTGTGGTGCCATTCCTGAAAGGTACGATTGACTCGGAATTTTCGGCACGAAAAGGTTCTTTTACAGGAGCGTTGTCTGACCGTAAAGGCTATTTCGAGGTTGCGGATGGCGGGACGATCTTCCTGGATGAAGTAGGAGAGCTGCCCACTCCTACGCAGGCACGTTTGTTCGTGTTTTGGAGACGGGTGAGTTTATCAAGGTCGGTTCCTCCAAGGTACAGAAGACGAACGTGCGTATCGTTGCCGCTACGAACGTGAATTTAGTGCAGGCGGTTTCGGAAGGTAAATTCCGTGAGGATTTGTACTATCGTTTTGAATACGGTGCCTATCAAGTGCCTCCCTGGGAGCGTCCGGAAGATATCGTCTTATTATTTCGTGCAAGTTCGCCAGTGATTGCGCCGAGAAATACCGGATGCCGCCGATCCGCTTGGATGATGAGGCCCGTCAGTTATGGTTTCTTACCGTTGGCCGGGTAACGTGCGTGAGGAACTGAAAAAATATCACGGAACGTATCTCCGTAATCGAGGAGACACGGGATATAACGGCGGATGTCCTGCGCCTTTATCTGCCGAACGTGAACGTTGAGAAATATCCGGTCCCTGGTGAAGCAAGATCCGGATCAAAAAAGATATTTAACAGCGAGCGGGAGATCCTTTATCAAGTCTTGTTCGATATGAAAAAGGACGTGAACGAGCTAAAGAAAGTAGTGCATGATATCATGGGAGGAATATCCCGATGCCAACGGTGGCGGACGATACCCCTTATGCGCATCCGATCCATCCGGCGGCGGTTCATGCCATGCACCCGACGATCAAGATGCCGAGGATGTGGAAGAGGAGACTTTATCCTTGGAAGAGGTGGAGAAGGAGATGATCCGTAAAGGCTCTGGAGAAGCATAACGGGCGACGGAAGAATGCGGCGGCCGACTTGAAGATATCGGGCGTACGTTATATCGAAAAATCAAGGAATACAATTTGGAATAAAATATGCTAAAGAAGATTGTCAACATACGTTTGTCGGCAGCCAATTGGCTTATACTCTCATTTTTGACGGTATTGGCTACGGCTTGCTCTATTTCCTATAAGTTTAATGGAGCCTCTATCGATTATACGAAGGTGAAGATTCCACGAACCAAGCTCCCTACCGACCCTTGCGCCCCGCATTTACGGAGGATTTGAAGGATGTTACATCCGTCAGACTCGTCTGCAACTGGTTCCGAGAAATGGCGACCTTGAGTTGGAGGGTGAGATCACTGGTTACGATTTCGCTCCAATGGCCGTGAAGGAGGATGCTATCGCCTCGCAGACGAGGTTGACGATCACGGTGCGGGTTCGTTACTCCAACCGGGTTAACCCGGATGAGGATTTCGAGCAGTCGTTCTCCGCTTACCGCAGTTCGACAGTAACTTGATGCCGCAGCAGGTAGAGGGAACATTATGCGAGGAGATCATAGAGGAAATAGTAGACCAAATCTATAACGCTACGGTTGCCAATTGGTAGAATGAGGGCGGAGGATTTATATCGTTTGATGGAGGAGCCTTCGGAATTGACCGAGGGGACTCTTCTTGAGTTGCGACGAATCGTGGAGGATTACCCGTATTTTCAAGTGGCACGGATGTTGTATCTAAAGAATCTGGCCGTATTAAATGATATGAGTTTTACCTCGGAGCTGGAGAAGATGGCGATATTCTTGCCGGACCGGAAAATGCTGTTCCAACTGATAGAGGGAGATAAATATGGCTTGAACTCCCGTGTGGAGCATGAGCCGGATATGCGAAAAGAGGATACTTTCTCCTTGATAGACGCATTCCTCTCTAACCTGTAACGAGGAACCGGAGCCTAAGAAAGAAGCCCCGTTCCTGTTCCAGCCATCGGTATCGTCAGATTATATGTTTTGGTCATTATCGAAAGAGGAAGAAGAGAAGCCATCTGGAGAGGATGCGAGAATAGGCTTCGACATCACGACTTGATCGATTCGTTCATTAAAAATGACCAACAGCGTATGCCGGGTAGCGGGCTGGAAACCGAGAGGAAAACAGCCGTGCGGAGACTCCAGAGTCGGTGAAAGATTTGGATGATGAGCAGTCCAAATCGCTGGAAGACTCGTGCCTTACGGAAACATTAGCTCATATTTATGTAAAACAGAAGCGATATGAGAAGGCATTGCAAATAATTAAAAACTTAAACTTGAAATATCCAGAAAAAAATGTTTACTTTGCAGACCAAATCAGATTTCTGGAAAAGTTGATTATTAACACTAAAAAATAAAACAAAGATGTACGTATTTATTTCTATCTTAATCCTGATCGCATCTATACTATTGATCTTGATTGTATTGATTCAGAACTCGAAAGGTGGAGGTCTGGCTTCAGGATTCTCTTCTTCCAACCAAATTATGGGGGTACGCAAAACCACAGACTTTTTGGAGAAAGCTACTTGGAGTTTGGCGGGTACCGTAATCGTATTGAGTATCTTGATTACCGCATTTATCCCCAGAGCGGAGCATGCCGCTCAATCTGAGATCAAGCAACAAGTAAACGACGCTATCTCTATCGATCCGAATACGATCGCTCCGGACTTTGGTACGGCTCAACAACCGGCAGTTCCGGCAGAGGAAACTCCTGCTACTACTACACCTGCGGAGGAAAGCAACAGATAAGAATCTTATTTGAAAACAATATAGAAGTCATGTCTACTAACAATGGATGTGACTTTTTTTTGTGCTACTTTAAGTGTAAGCTTCTTTAGGTCTTGATCTTTTCACCTATGTGAAAAGATCGTATCACAAGGGTGAAAAAAGATCGTATCACGTATATGAAAAGATCGTTTCATCTTTGTGAGACGATTATTGCGAATAGGGGCTTCTATCTCTTCATAGAAAGAAATGATCAGTTAAGTGGAATATTGTTCGTATATTTGTTACATATAATAGTAATAAGTATAAATACTCAGATATGGATATGATAAATTTTGATGGGTTGTTGATCGGTATCGTTACATTTTGATTATCGGTCTGTTTCATCCGGTAGTCGAAGGCCGAGTCTTATTGGGGGACGAAATGCTGGTGGATATTCCTTGTCTTAGGGATTTTAGGAGTGATAGCCTCCCCCTGTTTATAGACAGCGTGTTTGTGTCCGCTATTTGCGGCGTATTCGCCTTTTCATCGTTCTGGACGATCAAGGAGATTTTCGAGCAGGAGGAGCGTGTGCAGAAAGGCTGGTTCCTCGAAATCCGAAAAGAAAATACCCTTGGGACGATAGTGAGGTGAAATGAATTTTTTCGTATCTTTGCGCTCGTGAAAGCGATATAAAAAAGCAATAAAGCTATGAAGACAAAGAGAAAAAAAGCAAGATCCGTTAGTCGAGTACATAAAGGCTAACCGGAAAGGCAGTCGTGAGGCCGAGTTAGAAAACCACGGCAGGCCGGTCAGTCATAACCGGATTCATGTATCGAAGAAAGTTTATAATCGTAAAAGAATGAAGGCAGATGCCCAGAGGCATCTGCCTTATTTGTTTTTAGTGGCCTAAAAGGAGACCTTAGTTCGCTGTATTGTTATTGATCGGTGTCTTTTCCTTGAACCACTCCACTAGTATCCCATTCTTTGAAGCTTAGATGTAGTAGCCTTCAGAGTAGTCGGCTATCGTCATGGTTACCGTCTTATAACTGATACTTCTATCGGGCCGTCGGGGTTATCCGTGCGCCAGCCGACTCAAAATCCTTTCCTAGTATCGATATAACCTTTGCTTGGTCATCCCTAGCTCTATCTTATGCATCCGGTTGTCCATTTTATAAGGATTCATTACCGTAGCGCATCCTATCAATAAGAACATTGTCAGCAACACGTATATCCCTTTCACCATCTTCATCTCTTTTTGTTATTTGTTGTATTGGGGGCTAAAGTAGACATTATCCCGGATATATAGTAATACGAGGATATAAAAGAGGAAAAACCTTTCGATTTTCCTCTTTTCCTAGAGCGGAAGACGGGGCTCAAACCCGCGACCCTCAGCTTGAAGGCTAATGCTCTATCAACTGAGCTACTTCCGCAATTATTCTGTGGGTTTTCTAAAGAATTGCAGTGAACCGATCAATGGATTCGAACCACCGAAGGCGAAAGCCAGCTGAGTTACAGTCAGCCCCATTTGGCCACTCTGGTAACTGCCCCCGTTATTCTCAATTGCAGTGCAAAGGTACGATTATTTTTGAAACCTGCAAGCGTTTAGGCAGAAAAATTTACCATTTTAAGAGCGGTAACCGCCGCCTCGTCCCCTTTGTTTGCCGTACTTGCCACCTGCACGGTCCTCGGATTGTTGCATAGTGTCTGTCGTTAACAAGCCGAAAATGAACGGAATATCGTACATAAGATTTAATTCTGTAATGCCCTGCGTAACGCCTGAACAGACATAATCGAAATGAGGAGTATCTCCTCTTACGACGCAGCCCAAAACGATAACGGCATCCACTTCTTTTGTTTCAGCCATTTTTTTTGCGCCAAAAGTCAGTTCGAAGCTGCCCGGTACTCGTTTTACAAATATGTTTTCGGCTTTGACGCCATGTTTTTCCAATGTGTTGCAGGCGCCTTCCAATAGCTTTTCGGTGATGTGCTTGTTCCATTCCGCAACTACGATGCCGATGTTCATCTCCGAAGCCGTCAGGAACACTGTTAAAGTCGTACTCCGATAAATTCTGATAAGCTGTTGCCATATTTTTTGTTCTTAAAAGAAGAGGATGCCTTGTTTGACCGAGACATCCTCTGTTATACTATATAATATACTGTTTATTTATTTTCCTGCCGAAGCACGGGTGATATATTTGTCGATATCGGAAGCTTCCATTGAAGTGAAGTATTTTTCCTTAATCGTCGTGTAAGCCTTAACAGCCTTGTCGTACTCGTTTCAAAATACCGTTCTTTCGTAAGCGATACCGGCCTTCTTCAAGTAAGTCGGGCTGATCACTTCGTTGCTTGCCTGCTTAGCTGCTTTTTCGAAATAGCTGATACCTTCTTTCGTATTACCCATGTTCACGTAGCAATCACCGATCAAGCCTGTAACCGCCGGAGATACCATTGGTCCTTTCCGCTGAAAGATTTCAATAAATCGATCGCTTTCGCGTATCGCCCATCTTGTAGTAGCAGATACCTGCGTAAGCTTTTCGCCAAGTTTCCGGCGTCCGTGCTTCCGTATTGGTCGATGATAGCCTCGAAACCTTCATAGTCAGCTCCATTGCCGTTTAAAGCCAAGGCGAAAGAATCTCTGGCGAAGTATTGCTCACCCTTGAACATGGCGGCGGCAGCTTTTTCTCCTGCGGAATCAAATATCCGTGCTTGATACCCAAAACAGCTCCAACAACGAGAGCGAGTGCTATAATACCATAAATGATTTTCTTTGAATTGTTTTCAATGAACTGCTCCGATCTGGAAACAATTTCTTCGACCTCTAACTCTTTGTTGGTGTCCTTTTTCCTTAGTAGCCATAATGTTTTATAGTTATTTATTAATTTTATCGCTGATTTTAAGCCATACCATACGGTTGGCGATTCAAAGCGCAAAAGTAGTTTTTTTTACTGAGAAAATCTATACTTAGAAGTATATTTTTTAATTTTGTACGATTAATACGGTTTAGATGATACTAAAGAAGCTTTCTGTTCTCAATTACAAAAATATACTTCAGTCCGAGGTTATTTTTCTCGCCCAAGATGAATTGTTTTTTCGGCAATAACGGGAATGGGAAAGACCAATCTGTTGGATGCCGTTCATTATCTCTCTTTTGCAAGAGTCATGTCAATACGCCTGATAGCCAGATAATAAACAGTGATCAAGATCTTTGCGTGTTGCAAGGTAACTATGACTATGAGGGGCGTGAAGAGGAGATCTTTTGTGCTATCCGTCGCCGGCAACGGAAACAGTTCAAGCGGAATAAAAAAGAGTATGACAAACTGTCGGAGCATATCGGCCTATTACCGTTGGTCATGGTCTCTCCGGCTGATGCCGACTTGATCCGGGGGGAGCGATGAGCGACGCCGTTTTTGGACTTAATCATCTCGCAGCAGGACAAGCCTTATCTGCATGCGCTTATCCAATATAATAAAGCGTTGTCCAACGGAATACGTTGCTGAAAGATCAGAGCATGGATGCCTCTCTTTATGCGGCATTGGAGATGCAGCTGGTATGTACGGCCAAATCGTTTACGAGAAGCGGAAAAAAACTGGTGGAGGATTTACCCTGATCTTTTTGCAATGAGTACTACCAGACGATCTGCGGCTCTGCCGAGGAGGTAGGGCTACATTATATCTCGCAATTGGAGGAAACGGAGCTTGCCGGTAAAATTGGCGATGAGCCGGGGAACGGATCGTATATTGGGCTATACCTCTTCCGGTATCCATAAGGATGAGCTGAAATGACGTTGGGCGGGTACCTGATTCGCCGGGTTGGTTCGCAAGGACAGAATAAGACGTATCTGATCGCCTTGAAACTCGCTCAGTTCGCTTTCCTAAATAAACGGGGACGGACTACACCTATCTTGCTGTTGGATGATATTTTCGATAAGCTGGACGCTAGCCGTGGGAGCAGATCATCAAACTGGTCAGCGAGAATGGCTTCGGGCAGATTTTTTATTACGGATACGAACCGGAAGTATCTGGATGAGATCTTATTGGCTATGAATCATGACTATGCCCTTCTTCCGTGTGGAACGTGGCGAGGTACAACCTATGGAGGAATAAGGATGCAGAGAAGAAATACACAGACATTGGGTGAGGTGCTTCGTGACTTTTTTCGAGGATAATACCGAGTTGTACGAGAAAATGATGGAGATCCGGGTCCAACGTGCGTGGGGAGAAGTTTTAGGGCCTACGATCATGCAGTACACACGTAATATATATGTACGTGATAAGGTGCTTCATGTCTCATTGACTTCCTCCGTACTTCGTAGCGAGTTGACGCTTTGCCGGGAACGGTTGGTGAAAAGCTTGAATGATTACGCGGGTGCCTCGGTCATTACCAATATCGTTTTTTCATTGAGTGTGGCTTTTTACCATTCGCAATATTACTTACTGGGTCAAGTAACATATACTGCCCAGCCCCAGTATATATATTCTGCGGAGAGATCAATAGATGGTGTCTTCTGTTATTACGTAATCCATTTTTGTCTTGTCGAGTGGCTCTACCGGGACTTGCGGTATCATCTGGAACCCGAAGCATATGCCAACCTTGGGAGCGTTGAGCGTGGAAAGAAGGCGGTCGTAGAATCCCTTCCTCGTCCCATGCGGTTCTTGTCTTTATCAAAGGCGACTCCGGGCACGATAATCAAGTCGATCTCATTCTTTGGAACTTCTATGCCGTCCACCTTAGGCTCTAATATCCCGAAAGGTCCGGGTTTTAAGATTCCGGTCCTTCGTAAAGAAGCAATCTCAAATCATCACCAACGATCAAGGGCAACAGAGGCTTTTTCTTTTGGTACCATTTCTCGATAAAGCCGGCGGTCTGCACTTCTCCCGCTATAGCGTGATAAAGGGCGATACAAAGAAGCCGCTTGGAACAGTTCCGTCTGTTCCAAGCGGTCCATGATCTTATCCGATAGCTCGCACAAGGTAATCCTCGAATATTCTTTCTTTCGAGAGGCCATATCTTTTCGTAGGGCCTGCTTGGCTGTGTAAGTCTCCATTCGCTGATTGTTTTAATAGTTCCGCGTTCGGCACAGATTTTCCCCTCTTGCAAGATCTTGATCGCGCGTAATAAGGTAACGTCATCTTTTAGGAAAATGGGGTAGAAGCCCGCCTCGTCGAAGAAATTCCTTACGATATACGCTTGCAATTGGTTCTCGATTAACTTGCCGGATATATTAATTAATGTAGGACGTCTCTTGATGCCCTTGGTAGCGGCGAAGTTCACGAAGTCGGAAAGGAGCGGTTGTTGCTGCAAGTAATTATATAATTCCTCCCAAGTCTTGAATGAGCCTAGTTTCTCCCGATGGCGGTCTGAGTACTCGAGCGCATACAGGTAAAGAACACGCCGCTATTTACCACATTTGAGTAGTAAAGAGGTAACGCCACTCGTATCACGAGGGATAAAGATATCTGGCATGATACCGCCCCCGCCGTATACGGTACGTCCGCCTACGGTCTGGTATTTTTTTAAGGAATCATCCATCTTGATGCTATCGGCCGAGTCAAACTCGCCGTGCATATATCGGTTATAGATATCTTGGTCGTAAGCGTCCGTATTACCCATCTCATATTTCTTCTGGATGCAGCGACCGGACGGCGTGTAATAACGGGCGATGGTCAATCGCATCTCTGAACCGTCGCTCAATGACATTTGAGTTTGTACCAGACCTTTGCCATACGTTCTTCGTCCGATAATCGTACCACGGTCGTTATCTTGGATCGCTCCGGAGAATATCTCACTGGCGGAAGCCGAGGATCTCATCGGTCAATACTTTACGATCGGGGCGTCTTTACAAGTTCCGGTTCCGTTCGCGTATACGTCGGAACGGGGAACGACTTACCTTCCGTGTAGACGATCAAGCGTCCTTCCGGCATAAACTCGTTAATCATATTGATAGCGGCATCCATATATCCGCCGGTATTACCCCCGTAAGTCGATCACGAAGAGGTACAGCCCGCTTGTTTTAACTTGGCGATCGCCGTGATGAACTCATTATAAGTATTCCGGGCAAATTTGCTAACCTTGATGTAACCTATACCTTTAGCCGCCTCATAAGAAACATCGACCGAATTAACTGGGACATCTCCACGGGTTACGTCAAAATAGAGCAACTCAGGAGAATTCCCTCGCTGTACGCCTAGTTTCACCGTACTGTTCTTTGCGCCCCTGAATGTCTTCATGATCTCTCCTTGGTTCTTTTTTCTTTCCGGAAAAAATAGAATCATTGATCGAGATGATCCGGTCGAAGGGCAGTAAACCTGCTTTCTCTGCGGGACCGCCGCTAATTACGCTAATCACTAGGATCGTATCGGTTTGCATATTAAATGATACGCCAATACCACTGAAAGAACCTTCCAGCTCCTCATTCACCACGGAAGCGTCTTCCGCGGGGATATATACGGAGTGAGGGTCTAATTCACTGAATATTTTCGGGATCGTACTCTCTACCAACTTAGACATGCTAACCGTGGCAACATATTGCTCGTCGATAATGTCCAAGATGGCATTTATCTTGTTGCCGCTGGAGTAGGACCGTTTTTTCCTTGACTGATAGATAAATAATGGTTCCCAATAAAGATACCTAAAGCGATACTAGCTGCGATGATAACCGGGAGCCATACGGTCAGTCTTTTGTTTTTATCCATAAAAACGTTTTTATTTACTCGTTCAAATCTATATAATCTACTATGATACCGGCACGCTTCAATAATTCGCAGCCGTCCGCTATTCGATAATTCTCGAATAGACCACTCGCTTGATCCCGGATTGTATGATTAATTTCGCGCATTCAATGCAAGGGAGGAGGTAACATAAATGGTCGCTCCTTTACTGCTGTTCGATGAGGCTGCCACTTTTGTGATGGCGTTAGCCTCCGCATATAGAACATAAGGCTTGGTGACATTATTCTCGTCTTCGCAAACATTTTTCAAAACCGGCGGGTGTTCCATTGTATCCGTCGGATATGATCATTTATCTTTTACTAATAATGCGCCCACTTGGCGTCGTTTACAGTACGCTCGCCCAGATAGCGGCCATTCGCAGGTAACGTTTATCTAATTCGTGCTGTTTTTCTGTTTTCTCGCACATTTGTTTACTCTTTTGTCTTTTAATCCAGACACAAAGGTAGTGATTATTTTTTACCGGGCTTATCGCCCGGTAAATTATTACTTCTTAATACCATTACGGATTAATAAAGGCGTCTATCGTAGGCTCTTATCCACGGAAACGCTTGTATAACACGGCAGGATCTTCTGTTTCACCTTTGGATAAGATATTGTCACGGAAAGATTTCGCGACCTCCTTGTTGAAGATTCCTTTCGATTTGAAAACGGAGAAAGCGTCGGCGTCTAATACCTCGGCCCATTTATATCCGTAATAGCCAGCCGCGTATCCTCCGGAGAAGATATGTCCGAAGCTTGTTGCCCATCAAGGCTTCCGGTACTTCCGGCATGATTACGGTCGGAGCCCAAGCTTTTTTCTCGAATGCCGCTACGTCACCGTCGAAAGGTTGCTCCAACGTATGCCATGCCATATCCAGCAAGCCAAAGCTTAATTGGCGGCAGCAAAGGTAGCCAGCGTTGAAGTTTGAGGCGGTTACCAAGCTTTGTATCATCTCTTGCGGGATTTTCTCTCCGGTCTGGTAATGAACGGCGATCTGATCTAAGAACTCTTTTTCAGTCAACCAGTTCTCCATGATCTGGGGAAGGTAATTCTACGAAATCACGATAAACGCTGGTTCCCGAAAGGCTGGAATATGTTCCTTGCGCTAGCATGCCGTGCAAGGAGTGCCCGAACTCATGCAAGAGTGTGTTCACCTCGTCGAAACTTAACAAAGAGGGCTTCGTGTCTGTCGGACGGGTAAAGTTCATCACGATAACGATCTGAGGACGGCTATCTTTTCCGTCTTTATCTTTGTATTGAGCCTTGATATTGTTCATCCAAGCGCCGGATTGTTTTCCGTCACGAGGGAAGAAGTCCGTATAAAGGATAGCAAGGAACTTACCATCGGCATCGTATACCTCGTAAGCGTCTACTTCCGGATGATAAACCGGGATTTTCTTGTTTTCCTTAAAGGTGATACCGTAGAGCTGGGTAGCTAATCCGAATACGCCTTTCTTTACGTTGCTTAACTCCGAAATAAGGGCGAGTCATCTCGTCGTTTACCTTGAAGCGGATATCCCGTAACTTCTCGGAATAATAACTCCAGTCCCAAGGCATAACGGTGATATTCTCTTTCTCTGTACCTAACGCAAATCCTTCTACCGCATTGTATTCGTTGATCGCTATCGGTTTATAAGCTTCGAGTAACTGATTCAATAATTTGTATACGTTCGCTGAGTTTTTTAGCCATTGTGTTCCAGCGCATATTCGGCGTAATTTTGAATCCCATCAACTGGGCGATCTCTAGGCGGATATTAACGATCTTTTTTGATAATGTCCTTATTGTCGAACTCATCCCCTTTATTTCCTACGCTCATGTATTCACGATACATTTTTTCTCGCAAATCACGCTTGTCGGAATAACGCATAAATGGAATGTAACTCGGAGCCGAGAGATTGAATAACCATCCATTTTTATCTTTACTTTTGGCTAACATGGCCGCTGCGTCACGAGCACTTTCGGGTAAGCCGGATAGTTCGTTCTCGTCCGTTATTAGTAATTCGAACCGGTTTTTTATCTTTCAAGGCGTTTTGATCGAACTGCAAGGTTAACATGCTTAGGTCCATACTTAGCTTGCGGTATTTTTCCTTGTCATCTTTATTTAACGTAGCCCCATTCGCTTTAAACGACTCGTAAAGGTCTTCCAGCAATTTAGCATCCTCGGTAGAAAGGTTCAATTGTTCTTTTTATCATAGATTGATTTGACCCGAGCAAGTAGCTTCTCATTTAAGAAGATGTTATTGGATGTCTGGGATAACTTCGGGGAGACACGTTGCGAGATTTCCATCATTTCGTCGTTAGCCTCTGCCCCTAATACATTAAAAAACAGAAGAGACTGTTTCTAATAATTTGCCGCATGTTCCAGAGCTACTACCGTATTCTCGAAAGTAGCCGGTTGCGGGTTATTGGCGATCTCTTGCACCTCTTTTTCCATTTGCTTGATTCCTTCGTCGAAAGCGGGCTCATAATGCTCGATCTTGATCTTATCGAAAGGAGGGGGTCTCGAACGGTGTTTTAAACTTCCCGAAGAAAGGGTTATTTGCTGCGTGTGTCATTTGAATTGCGCTTAATAAAATTACTACATTATATAATAACTTCCTCATATTAAAAATTGTTTGAAAATTTCCGCAAAAGGTAGGCATTTTAATCACAGGAACATTATAGGCATCTGTTTTTATATTCAGATTGATTTAAAATGAAAAATAGAACATTTCCTATGACTAAACCGAGGCTTGTTTTCGGGGGGCTGTACCTTGATTTTGAGCTTTGATGAATATGATAATAGGATTGATTTAACAAAAATTTATATGTTTGAAAACACTCCTTTAGAGCACCTTTCTTTTTAAAGCCTTGATCTATAAGTTTATCGTAGAAGAAGGATGCCTTTTTTTCTAAATAAATATAAAAGACAGTTTGTTTTTTTAGTTATTAAATAATACTTTTGATTCTCAGAAACGAAAATAATTTCATTTTGATATTAAAGAAAGTAACTTAAAACCCAAATACACATATGAGTTATCTTAAATTTGACAAAACAGTAATGATAAACCTGAAGAGTCGCTGACTCGTGAGGTGCTTCGAACCAACCGTTTGGGAGCCTATCACTGCACTACTGTTGTTGATTGTAATACCGGAAATACCACGGACTACTCGTTATGCCTGTGCCTGCGATTGATGATGACAACCATGTGTTACTGTCTTCTTTTTGATGAGACGGTAATTCAACATGGTGCCGAATTTAATCTTGGGTTGCATAAATATGCAGGCGATAATTTCAGTCCCAAGGGACATAAGTACATCCGCAGTATAGCTCAGAGACAGTACCTCGTACGCTTTACCGTGTAGGAGGTGTGATCTTCTCGAAAGAGAAAGTGTTTTCCATGTACGAGAATCGTATCATGATTAAGTATACGTTGGAAGATGCTCATTCCGCTACGACCTTTTCCGTCCTTTCCTCGCTTTCCGTAGCGTGAAGAACTTAACGCAAGCCAATGGTAACGTGAACCAATCTTACGAGGAAGTCACAAACGGAATCAAGACATGTATGTATCCCGGTTATCCGGAACTGTATATGCAATTTAACAAGAAAAGTTAAATTTGTGTATGAGCCGTATTGGTAATGGCATCGAGTATCCGAAAGAACAAGAGAGGGATATCCTTATCAGGAGGATTTGTATGTTCCCGGATATTTCGAGGTCCCTATCAAAAAAAAGGTGAGACTATTATTTTCAGCGCTGGCGATAGTGCAGTGGCAACTACCCGCTTGAAGGCACTGTATGAGAATGAGGTCGTAGCTCGTACGCCTCGTACTAGCTTCTTCAATTGCTTGAAGAATTCCGCTCAGCAATTTTATTTTCGTCCCAAGGAAGACGACGCTTATCTATTAGCGGGCTATCCATGGTTTAAAGTACGTGCGAGAGATTTGTTCGTAGCTCTTCCGGGTAGTACGTTGTTATCGATGATCCGGTTCGTTTTGAGAAGATCATGCATACGGCGATGCCGGCGATGCGGGCGTATATGGAGAATGGGCGTTTCGATGCGGTGATTCGTGAGATCGAGCATCCGGATGTCTTTTTATGGGCGATTGGGCGATCCAACAGTATGCTAAGCATGAGGGCGTTGAAAAGGCACGTGAGCTATATGGCGATTTCGTGAAAGAAGTTATCGATTATATACGGGACCAGAAACATCCCGATATGAAATTGATGGAGAATGGTTTACTTTTCGCTAATGGAAAAGATAAGGCGATTACTTGATGAATTCCCGTAAACGGAAAACCTGTTGTAACTCGTTCTGGTTATATAGTGGAATTTAACGCTCTTTGGTATAATGCTCTTTTGTTTCTATACAGAATTGATGGGGGAGTACCTGTCGAGGGTATTGATCCGATTATCAAGTCGATGGATAAATCGTTCCCGGAAACCTTTGTGAACGGGTATAATTATTTGTTCGATTCCGTGAATGGTTCTACGGTAGATTGGAGCGTACGGCCTAATATGATTTTCGCTGTGGCATTGCCTTATTCCCCATTGACGAGGATGCAGAAACGTGCCGTAGTGGATATCGTGACGAAAGAGTTGCTTACCCTGAAGGGCTTGCGTTCCTTGAGTCCGAAGAGCGAAGGATATCGCCCGTATTATGTGGGGCCGCAATATGAACGAGATTTGGCTTATCACCAAGGTACTGCTTGGCCGTGGTTGTTAGGCGCCTATTTGGAAGCTTATTTGCGTGTATTCGGAAAGAGTGGCGTTGCTTTTTTGCTGAACGTATGTTGATAAGCTTGGAGGAGGAGATGTCATTACACTGTATCGGGACGATCCCGGAATTGTTTGATGGTAACCCACCGTTTACCGGACGTGGAGCTGTCTCTTTTTGCGATGAATGTTGCGGCTATCCTCCGTGTTGTGGATTTGTTGAAGAAGTATAACGCCGAATAAAACTAAGTACCATTATGAAAAGCATTAATGTTTGGATGGGAATTTCCCTCCTCATATCTTGGGCGGTTTAGGAACGGCCAGTTTCGGTTTGACACGAGGCATGGCAATGCAGCCCGATATGGATATTACTTTTTTGTATACCGAAGCCCTGGGGGCGATGAAGACCAGAGCTTTCTAAAAGATAGTGGGTGTCAACCAAGTTCCGATTGTTTGAAGGATGTTGACCGTGAATATGTGCAGCAACGGGTTTCCAAAAGCGGGAATGAACGCTGACCAGTATTATAAGTACAGGGATCATATTTATGCGGATTTCAGTTATCGTCATGTGACTGATTTAGGGTGCCTTGAGTTTTCCGGACGTTATCCGGATAATCTTCTGGAAGAGATCAATAACTATTCGATCGTTGCGGGAGTAATCGCTCGTACGGAAGAGTATGATATCATCCATGCGCACGACTGGTTGACTTATCCGGCGGGTATTCACGCTAAAAAATGTGAGTGGTAAGCCTTTGGTAATCCATGTTCATGCTACGGATTATGATCGTAGCCGTGGTAATGTGAATCCGGATGTCTATGCGATTGAGAAGAATGGTATGGACAATGCAGATCATATCATAACGGTGAGTAATTTGACTCGTCAGACGGTGATCGAGAAATATCATCAAGATCCCGCTAAGGTAACGACCGTACATAACGCCGTAGAGCCTTTAAGTCCTGAGATTTTAGCGATCCCAGATAAAAAGGGTGTAAAGGATAAGGTTATTACATTCTTAGGTCGTATCACGATGCAGAAAAGGGCCGGAATATTTCGTTGAGGCTGCCGCAAAGGTTTTGGCTAAGGCTCCTTATGCACGTTTCGTGATGGCTGGTAGTGGTGATATGATGGATCAAAATGATTCGTTTGGCCGCAGCACGTAATATTTCAGATCGTTTCCACTTTACCGGATTTATGAAGGGCAAGCAGGTCTATGAGGGTGTTGAAAGCCAGTGACGTATATGTGATGCCTGCGGTTTCTGAGCCTGTTGGTATCTCTCCGTTGGAAGCCATGCAATGTGGTGTACCCTCTATCATTTCTAAACAATCCGGTTGCGCCGGATCTTGGATTATGCGATTAAGGTGGATTATTGGGATATTGAGGCGTTAGCGGATGCCATGTATTCTATTATTACTTATCCTGCCATGCATGAGTTCTTGAAAGTGGAAGGTAAGAAAAGAGGTGGATAATATCAAATGGGAATATGCCGGACAAAGGTTCGTCGTATTTACGACAATGTGATAGGTAACAAATAAATTAACGACAAGACAAAAATAAAACAAACAATATTATGAAAACGATCTGCTTTTATTTTCAAATACATCAACCGTTCCGTTTAAAAAGATATCGCTTCTTCGATATAGGTAACGACCATTACTATTACGATGATTTCCAGAATGAGGAGATTATCCATCGTATAGCTGAACAATGTTACTTGCCGGCTAACCGGACTATTTTGGAGATGATTAAGACCAGTGGTGGTAAGTTTAAGGTAGCGTTCTCTATTTCCGGCGTAGCGTTGGAGCAGATGGAGATTTATACTCCGGGAAGTGATCGATAGCTTTAAAGAATTGGCGGCTACGGGAATGTGGGATTCTTGTCTGAGACTTATGCTCATTCTCTTTCTTCCTTGGGAGATCCGGAGGAGTTCAAGCATCAAGTAAAGAAACAAGAAGATAAGATCAAGACTTTATTCGGGGTTAAACCGAAAGTGTTCCGTAATACGGAGTTGATTTACTCGGATGATATTTCCGCTATGGTTTCTGAGATGGGCTATAAGGGGATGTTGACGGAGGGTGCTAAGCATATCTTAGGTTGGAAGAGTCCGAACTATATGTATTCTTCTTGCGTAGCTCCGAAGTTGAGTTTATTATTGAAGAATGACCGTTTCAGCGAGGATTTATCGAACCGTTTCAGTGATTATAGTTGGAATGAGTATCCTTTGACAGCCGATAAGTATATGTCATGGATCGCTGCTACTCGGATTCAGAGCAAATCATTAATTTGTTTATGAATTATGAGGTGCTGGGATCTTTGCATCCAGCTTCAACCGGTATTTTTGAGTTCTTCAAGGCTTTGCCTCGTTTTGCTGCGGATAAGGGGATTAGCTTCTCTACTCCATCGGAAGTATTTACATTGATCAAGCCGGTAGACTCTATCTCCGTTCCTTATCCGATCTCTTGGGTAGATGAGGAGAGAGATTGTAGTTCTTGGTTAGGAAATGTATTGCAGCAGGAAGCGTTCCGTAAGATTAATGAGATCGGTGAACGTGTTCGTTTGTCTCAGACTCGTCGTATCCGTCAGACTGGTACTATCTGCAGAGCAGTGACCATTTCTATTATATGAGTACAAAGCATATGGGACAAGGTGGCTTTAGCCCTTACGATAATCCGTATGATGCATTTAATAACTATATGAATGTTCTTTCCGATTTCATTGTTCGTAAATGCAGAATTCCCGGAGAATATAGAGAATGAGGAATTGAATTCATTGCTTTCTACGATTAAGAATCAAGGAGAGGAAAATCGAGAGTCTACAGAAAGAATTAGATAAATTAAAAAAGAAGGCGGCGAAGAAATAAGTCGTTAATTGATTTGACTAGACTATTTTTGAGAGTGACGGGGTCCTTTTAGGGACCCGTTATTTTTGCCTTAGAGATACGGATATAAAAAAGCGAGATGAAAAACATCTCGCTTTTTTTATTATATAGATTCTTTGCTATCTGACATATTTACATGATGTAATACCAATTTTCATCACCTCTTCATCCTTTCGTATCTTTACACCTGAGGGAGCTAGATAATTCGTGATGGCTGTTGTAACAACTGTACTTTGACCGTAACTGTTACCTGTGGTCGTTGTCCGTTGAACAGGGATAAGAAGTAAACTCAAATCTTTGTCCGGATTATTCTCCATCTGATATTTTAATAAATTGGCAAGATTCGGGAATGAGTACGTACGAGTAGTCGCATCGTAAGCCTTGGATAGAAACGAGGTTACATTATTGTCAATTTGACTACCCTCAAAGAAACTCTTTACAGAATCCTCCGGCAAGATCAATAAATAAGGAGGAGGAGCCAGCGCATATTGCCAATCTTCTTGCGGCATCGCTTTTAACTCTAGTGGTAAATTATTCACGATACGTTTTTCCATGATCGGAGTAATTTCCTGTGTCGGAAGAACGATGCGTGTACAAACGCCGCAGGAGTCTTAAAAAATGCATAGCTGTCGTTCGGTTGTAGCAATTGACTCATATCCGTATTTTTTGAAACGACTTAGCTGAATGACCTCTTTAGTGACGGAGAAAGCTTCCCACGTGGTTATTAAAAGAGTCTTTTCCTGCTGTGCTTTTTAACCGCATAATTATAATATATCTTAAGGACAGAGCTAGCCACGGACAATATATTACCACTACCGAAGGTAGTTGTTACATAAAGCCCCCGGGAAAACTCATTGAAAGTTTCTTGATTCTTGAATGTACCCGGATTATTAATCGTTTCATCATAAAATTTTTGTCCGAACTCAGTAGGCATTTTAATGCTTTACATGAGGGCTGTAACCATCAGAGTTTCTAAGGGAGTCGGATATACTTGTGTTTATAAGCTGTATAAGCTTGAGCACCCATTGACTCTTGCATATTGCAATATTGCTTAGGGTCAATATTTGTATAAAAATTCTTTTGTAACGGACTTGTAATTTTAAAGATCTCCGCACGCATAGGCGCCAAGGAGTCTCCTACCCATACACCGTTTTTATTGGAACCATTATAATATATATTGAATTCCACCGAATCAATTTTTCCCTCTCTAAGGTGTATGCTTAAATTGAAAATCACTCGGACAATAGAATTGGCACATATAATCCGATACAAGGTTACCATACAGCGGATCGTGTAGAGTTCACCCAACTGGGCGCTAGTAGACCTTGCGTAAATAGAATCTAATTGCACCGTAGTGGCTTGTATCTGGAACGTGTCCATATACCGCAATTGTATCGTCGCCTGGCTGAATACTTGTTCCTATCGAACTAAAATCATCATTACACCCGGCCAAAATGCTAGCACCAAGGCCAAGTCCAAGTATTAAAAGCTTGATTTTCATTACTACATTTATTTATTTCGTGTTAGAATCCAATACCACGTCGTAGAACTTATTGAACTCGTCCATAAAGTTTCCGGACTGATAGGAAGGAAAGGAGTATCTTTCTTGGCAGAGATATAATCAAGGGGACTTCTTGATTGATCGTCTCGCTACCTTGATTACATCATCAGCGAAATCAATCGCTAATTTGGTTAGGCCCACAAAATAACTTGTATCTGCCTTGATTAACTTCAAGTCAAAGCTTCTTTGGCTCCGTCCGCCTTCAGTTTTGTCGAAATCTTTTGTTTAGCGGGTTCTTGAGTCATCGTTGTAGATCGAATAAACGATTTTCGCATTACGCAGGCACGGGTCATCGGCATACATTTCTTGATGTAAAGAGTTGTTAACGCTGACATCCAGCCATGGCACGGATTGCATCAGAATCCAACGCAATTTTTTACGGTTGGCTCAAATACTCCGCGTATATAGAAGATCGAACGATCGTCATTATTTCATACTTCATTTCCATTTCATCGCTGACCGTGGATTTCCGTTGGAAGAAATCTCGTTGTCAATAAAGTAAACTCCGTATCCGCCGATTGAATTGATGCTACCTTAACGATCAGAGGATGGTCCGTGTCGTCAATAATAAGATTCATACCAGACAGATTATAACTCGTGCAACTGATTGCGGTGTTTGTTGATTTTCCGGAATTTTGGCATGAAT
>VOFC01001979.1_pt1 | contig 22479 bp, 35 predicted proteins | sample 5384161 | NCBI WGS metagenome assembly VOFC01 (sample SAMN12384722, study PRJNA508395) | human gut metagenome | isolation source: healthy gut B | host: Homo sapiens | reverse complement strand
TTTCAGCACTTTGTACGATTTCAAGGCTGCAAAATTGTGCAGTTTGCTTCTATCCTCTTTTCGGCTTGCGTTTTTTTCTGTTCAGTCGATATAATATTCTATATTCTTTCCTGAAACGAGGCGCGCTATGAAGTTCTTCAATTATGATTCCCCTTTGGTCGTTTATGTCACGGGTCGCGGATCTTGTGATCCTGAATCTGCTGTGGCTGCTGTTCTGTATCCCCGTGTTCACCATCGGCGCGTCTACGGCGGCGATGTACCGCGTAACGCTCAACATGGTGCGCGGCGAGGGCGGCGGCGTGGTCCGCAGCTTCTGGGCGTCGTTCAAACTCAATTTCAAGCAGGGCGTTCTATTGTTCCTGATCCTTCTGATCCCGACGCTGCTGGTGATCGTTGAGGTTGAGATCTATCTGTCCGGCGTAGTGGCGCAGTCGATCTGGATGGGTGTGGTCTTCTGCTTCCCGGCACTGCTCGTTTCGCTGATCGGCGCTTATATCTATCCCCTGCTGGCGCAGTTTGATAATTCCATTAAAAATATGCTGAAAAACGCTTGCCTGCTTGCCATCGGCAATCCCCCTACTCGGTCGTGATGGCAGCGCTGAATCTGGCCGTGCCTGCTCTGCTCCTGTTTGCAACCAAAGTTTTTCTGCGGACGTGCATCTTCTGGCTTCTGATTGGTGGTGCGCTTATTGCGATGCTGAATTCAATCTGCTGCGGAAAATTTTCAAAAGTATTTTGATCTGATTAAATATCGCGCCCGGTGCAAGGCTGCACCGGGCGCATACTTTTCTTCATTTCAGGGGGATAGAGCATCATGCAGATGCCGAGCAGATGCAGCACGCCGAACCAGACGATCACATCGCGCGAGGCCATGCCGAGGCGGTACATCCCGAACGTTACAAGCGAAATGAGCATGCCGCAAGAGAAGACGATGCAGCCGCGGCGGAAGCTGCGTGAGCCGAGCGTGGCGCAGCAGCCGGACAAGACGACGAAGATCACGCCGCCGTACTGCTGCACGAACACATACCAGGCGGGCAGATGCAGGTCAAGGCCGATAAAGTAAATCAGATCAAAGATCAGATGGATCAGGATCACGCAGAGAATGCAAATGCCGCGCAGCGCATCCAGTTCCCAGATGCGGTCGTTTTTTTTCATGGAAATCACCTGAAATCATCGCAGCCTGCCGCGAAACGCGGCAGGCTGCCGAAAAATAATGCTTACGAGTTTTTCGCGTCTTCCAATGCCTGACGCTCGGCCTCTTCCTCTTCGAGCACGCGGTAGGCGACCTTGCCGACCAGCGTCTTGGGAAGCTCGGAGCGGAACTCGATGTCATACGGCATCGCATATTTGGCGATATGCTGGCGGCAGTAATCGAGGATCTCCTGCTTGACGGCGTCCGACGGCTCGCAGCCGGGGCGCAGGACGACGAAGGCCTTGACCTTCTGGATCTTATACGGGTCCTTGACACCGATGACGCAGGAGAGGAGACCTTTTCGTGGCCGTCGATGATATTTTCCAGCTGGCCGGGATAGACGTTGTAGCCGGACGTGATGATCATGCGCTTGATGCGCTGCGAGAAGTAGACGAAGCCGTCCTCATCCATCTTGCCGAGGTCGCCCGTATGCAGCCAGATGCGTCCGTCGTCGTGGCGGCGAAGCGTGTTAGGTCTCCTCGGGATTATCAACGTACTCAAGCATGACGGAGGGGCCGGAGACGCAGATCTCGCCTTCGAGATTGGCATCAAGTTCCTGCGTGGTGCCGGGCTTGACGATTTTATAGTAGGTATCGGGAAGGGCACGCCGATAGAGCCGACACGGTTATAATCCTTCGGGGTCAGGCAGCTGGCTGTGACGCACTCGGTCAGGCCGTAGCCCTGCCGAATCTGGACGGAAGCGTTGTGCGTTTGAGGAAATCATCGACCTTCTTCTTGAGCTCGATAGACATGCTGTCGCCGCCGGAGAAGACGCCCTTCAGGCAGCTGAGGTCTGCGTTTTCGAAGCTTTTCAGCGCGCAGCAGCGCCTCAAACAGGGTCGGAACGCCGGGGATGATATTGGGCTGCTTCTTGATGAGCAGGTCGGCGTAGGTATTGACGTTGAACTTCGGCACGAGGATGCAGCACGCGCCGCCGATGAGCGCGGTATGGATGCCGATGCCCAGGCCGAAGCCGTGGAACACGGGCATGACAGAGAGCATCTTCATGCCGTTGATGGGTGCAAAGCCGGAGGCCGCAATAGTCTGAAGGCCAAGGGCGTTGAAGTTCATATTGGAGAGCAGGATGCCCTTGGTCGTGCCGGTGGTACCGCCGGAATAGAGGATGGACGCGCCCGCTTCCGCCTTGCCGAACTCTCTCGGAAGCGGCAGATCACGCTTTTTGCCCACGCGCTGGAATTCCGACCACCAGATGTAATTGCCGTTTTTCGGGGGCTTGGGGTATTTGCGGCCTGCCGTCAGCGCGTAGCCGACTGCAAGGTGCGGATAGAACTCGTCCTCAATTTAGCAAGCAGGAGCTTGCAGTCCTTGTTGTCAAGCTCGGGCATGACGGGGGCGATCTTGGCGTAGAACTGGTCAAGCGTCAGGATGCACTTGGAGTGCGAGAAATTGAGATAGAACTTGATCTCGCCCGCAGCGGAGAGCGGATGGATCATGTTGGAGACCGCACCGATGCGGTTGAGGCCGTAGAACGCGTGCAGGGCCTGCGGGCAGTTCGGCATGCAGATGGTGACGCGGTCGCCCTTCTGGATGCCCATGGCGAGGAAGGCCTGGGCGGTCTCGTCGATCTTCTGCATAAACTGTGCGAAGGTCGTCTTTTTGCCCATGAATTCATAGGCAGGCAGCTTCGGATTGCGCTCTGCTGCGGCCTTGACCATCTGATAGATAGTCTTCTGCGGATAAGACAGATGATGCGGCACATTACCGTAATATTTTAGCCAGGGAGCGGAAGAGGAAAGACTCATTTTTTTCATCCTTTCGAGCGAGTTTTTTCACACACCTCTGCCGCTCATTCACACACCAAAGGCGGCAGTTTATTCAGCGGCAGATGCGGTCTAGGCGTGAAAGGTCTTCTTCGAGATAGCTGGAGGCCGGGAGGGAAAAATCAAAGTTCATGCAGTCGCCCTTATCCGGCAGACGGGGCTGCGTGAGCGCTTCTCCGAGGCGGCGGATGGTCAATGCGGCGGAAAATACACGCTGGTGCTCACGCTCGAGCGCACGCAGGATCTGCATGGCGTTCTCCAGCGCTGTTTTGGAAAGGCCACGGATGCTTTGCTCTGTTACATCGAAGAAATAGCCGGGATAAACATAGGGCAGGATCATATTAACGGACGGGAGCATGCGTTCTTTTTGCTTCCGGCCGGCAACGCTGTCTCCGCCGATGAAGGGATAGAGCAGACTCTCGGTGACCCAGTAGTGGAGGTTCGGGATAAAATATTCGCACTCGGCACGCCGCCCCTGCACGCGCATCAGATCGCGGCCGTAGCCGGACATGACAGCAACGAGAATACGGTCAACAGCAAGTCTTTCCTGCCGGAAAACACGGTCAAGCTTTTCAATGCGGTACCCCTTGTGCAGCAGGTCATCAACCAGGATGATCGGCCTGTGGAACGAACGGAGCGTGCGGACCTGGCCCGGCAGCGGAGAATAATCGATATTCCTCAATCGTAAAGCTGCGCACATCGGGTGCGTAGCATTTTCTACATGGAGCGTCTTTGTAACCGTATTGGGCACGATGGCATCCGCGAAGATTTTTCCGTAGGGCACGCACATATATGGCCCCAGCTGCCGGACGCCGTCGGGCACATCCTGCACGCCGTTCATACGCTCAATACGCTGGGCGATAGCTTGATTGAGCAGTTCCGTATCAAAGCACAGAAGAAGCTTGCCGGGAAACATGGCGCCGAGCGCCATGCGCAGCCGGGGGTCTCGTTTCCCGGACGGCCTGCTGCACGGCGGGGGCATCCTTGTGCGGCGGCTTGATGCAGAGCATGGCGTCCTGCAGGAGCATAACGGGGTTGCGCATATCGACGCAGAAGATCTCCGCGTCCGCCTCCACGGCGGCAAAGCCCAGCTGCCGCAGCGCGTCCTGCAGCGCGGGCGCGTTTTCCGGACAGCGGCAGAGCGCGTACGTGCTCCCCTGCTCAAGGCTTCTTGCCAGCAGCTCATTGAGGAGCATCCGCAGCCGCTCGGCCGCGTCGTCCATATCCGGCACCCACCAGCCGTCGACGAGCAGGATCTGCCCCGAGGCATGCTGCCGGACATAGCTGCACGCCTCAGAGCGACCCAGCGCCGCATACAGATCGTCCAGCAAGATCGGGTGCCCGGCCGCCCAACCGAGCAGCCGCGCCGGCCGCGCCAGCAGCAGCGCCGCCCGGGCGTCCTTTTTGCCCTGCATGCAGGCACGGGCGGCCTCCGGCAGGGCCGTCGTCGCCGTCCGAAGCGGTCCTGAAATACAGCTCCTCGCGCCGCAGTACGTTTTTGAGCTCGGGCGAGCGGACGTACAGGCCGCATTCATAGATATACGTCTGCACGACCGGCGCGACAAGCATGGAGATATCGAGATTCTGGTCAATCGAAGCGCGGATGCGCGTGGAACTGACTGTCTCATAAAACGGCGGCAGGGCCAGAAGCAGCAGCTTCCCGCGGATGGCGGCGGAGAGCGCTGCGTGGTCGGCGCTGCCGTCGCGGCAGAAAATGATGTGATTATAGTCCGCAGCAGTGCCGGGCTCGTGGCTCTTGTAGGCCGAGGCGTTGGCGATCACGTCGCTGCCCGCGACGAGATACAGCTCCCTGCCCGCAAACAGCGACTGCAGCCGGGAAAGATCGTCCGGCATGGCGATGTTGACCGGGATCTCATCCGGGAACAGATACGTATCCCACTGGTCGGCGACGGAGATGGAGACGATGCTGCGGCGCAGGAGCTTGGGGAGCGTCTTTTTGCTCCAAGAAAACTCATCGACAGCCAGATAGACCTCGAAGCCGCGCGCGCGGATTTCTTGTACGATCTGCTTATGACCGACGGAAAAGGGATCGAAGGTGCCGGGGAAGAACGCGGCGGGCTTTTCGGGCAAAAAGCGGAAGGGCCCCTCCTGCAGCTCCTGCCGGACGGTGTAGCGGTAGAGATGGTTCAGCATGGCCGCGCAGTTGAAGAACGTGAGCTGTCCCGCGCGCGGCTCGGACAGGAGCGTCAGCAGCTTTTTGTGCAGGCGCACAAAGATGGCGTGCTTTCTTGCCATCGGCAGCTGGCTGCGGCCGAAAATATCCCGGCAGAGGACGGCCAGCGCCGTCTGGTGGATGGTCTCGTCATAGTGGGCGATGCCGGTGAGGATGAGACCGAGGATGCGGTCCTCCACGTCCGTCTGCGCCTCCGGCAGCACGTTCAGCGCCTCGCCCAGCGTAAACAGCGCCACGCGCGCCGGCCGGATAGACGCGCCGCTCGCAAGCGCTCCGATGCTCTCGACCGACTCGTGCAGTTCCTTTTCCGGCAACAGGCACAAAAGTCTTCCGAGATACGGCGGGATAAGCGCGAGATCTGCTCCTGCCCGGATTCGAATTCGCGCGTCAGGTCGATGACGATTTCGTTGATCTGGTCAACGAGCAGTCCGGGCGCGATGGAAAGCAGCGCGTTGCCCGCCGCTTCACGCACGGGCAGATGCTCGCTGACGCAAAGCAGGTTGGAAAAATGCAGCGCGGTATGGAACGCCGCGTCCGGATGGCTGCGCACATACTGGGTCAGGATGTTGATCTGCGTCAGCTTAACGGTCCAGTGGACGGCGTTTTTCAGGTTGCTGAGGTGGATGCGGGAGATCGTCTGCGCGTCCGGCTCCGGCTGCGCCTCGCCGAGCAGGCGCGCGCGCAGCCAGTCGTGGGCCAGATGGTCTTCCCACTGCGGGCGGTAGCCCCGCATGGCCTCCCGGATCTGCGCCTGCAGCGCAGGGGACCGCGTGTGCCAGCCGCAAAAGCTCATGCAGCACGATGATATCGAGCTCCGGGTTGCCCGTGCCGGGCATGGCCGCGAGTGCTGTACGACAGCTCCGGCAGCTATCGCCGCGGCAGATACCGGCACGGCACATGGCACAGCGCATCAACCAGCACGAACCGGTCCTCCGCCCCGGCCTGCGCCAGCGCCGCGAGCAGTGGCCGGACGAGCGGCCCGGCCTCCTTTTCGTCGCAGGCGGCAAAGAGGCTCTGGCAGATGGTCTTAAGAGAGTTGGAGATGCGCAGCGCATGCTTGCTGGAGATCTTATAGTCCGGGTGCAGGCAGAGCCCGATATATTCTGCCCAGAGCTCCCCCGATTCCGCCAGCAGGGACATGACCGCCGGGGGCATCTGGCCATCCTTGGCAGAAAACGGCCGCTCCTTGCGGTAGCGCGGACCGGCATTCGCAAGGATTTTGCCCATGATGCGCCCCGCGATACGCCGCACGTCGCCGTCCGGGTGCATGAGAAGCTCATACAGGAGCACCAGCGTCTTGCGCTTGTTGGCCCTGGTCATATAGGTGCTGTATTCCTCCAGCAGGCGCAGATACATTCGGATCCGCTGGAGATTCTTTTCGCCCTTGGCCTGCTCGAGCAGCTGCTCGAGCGTCTGGTCAGTCGAGAGCGTGTGCATGAGTCGGACGGAGCCGTCCAGCGTCAGATCACGCAGGGCGCGAGGCGCCGCCTGCGCATCCATGAGTGAAGGATCCTTCGTCTCGTGCGGCAGAAGCTCGTCATCTTCCAACCGGGGGCTGACGCCGCGGCTCAGGAGCAGATTTTCAAAATCGGTCAGCTTGTGATAGACGTTCTGGTAGCGGAGCGTTTTTCCGGCGTCATGTCGGCCAGCTTGCAGAAGATCATCTCGTAGGCCTCGGCGAGCGTATGGATGCGCATGACCTCTTTTTCGCCCGGCTGCCGCGTGCCGCGCACGCGGAAATCCGCGTAGATGAGCAGCAGCGACTCGATGGGCAGGTTTTCAAATTCCAGATCCCAGGTCGAGTGGTTGGCGGAGATGTAGCCGATCTCCTCCATCCGGTTCCGGCTGAACCACTGCCAGGTATAGTAATAGTGCAGATAGGCAATGCGCCTTAAGTCCTCACCCCGGCAGCCGAACTTGCCGATATCATGCCCAGCGCCGCCGCACGCACGAGCGGCAGATCGACCGGGAAGCCCGCCCGCTTCGCCAGGATCGCCGTATGCAGGGCGACATTGTGCACGCCGATGGTGTGCGAGGCGGGGTCAAACGGGCGTCGCCTCCATCCCCAGGCGCATGACGGCCATCAGATGGTCCTGCCGCACGGTGTCGGTAAACAGGCGGTACTGCCCCTCCACGCGGCTGCCGGGGATGGAATCCTCCGGCAAGGGGAGAAGGTCGAGGCAGGGGTCAAAGCTGTCCGCCGGGTTCTGCAGCGCGGACTCGAGCGCGGCAAGATAGCCTTCCTCGTCCGCCGTCAGCGCCGGGATCTCCGGCAGGCCGTCGGGGAACATCCGGCCGCAGAGCTTCTGGTAGAGTGAAGACAAAAAGACCTGCGTGGGCGGCGCCGGCGCTTCAAAATCCGGCGCGCAGAGCGCCAGCAACGGCGGCGCACAGATCGCGCCGGTGCGGGTCAAGAGCGGAAAAGAACACGGATCTCGTTCGACATGGCAATATCCTCTGTAATCCAATCAGATCGATCGTTATTACCTCAGATTTTACGCGAAAGCAGTAAAGGGATCTCGCATAATTCGGCAAGAGCATTCGGCAAGAGATTTTGGCCTGGATCAAAGTTTGAAAAGCGAAGGAATCCTGTATGGACGAGTTTTTTCAAACTGTTACCTCAAAAAGATTTTACGGCGAATGCCGGAAGAAAAATTGTGCGGAGATTTTTTTCAAACTGCACAAAACACGCTGTATCGGCGCATGAGTATGCATCGTTTTTGACGTAAATGAATATTTATAAATTTTACGCTTGACTTTTCTGCATAATGTGTGTATATTACGTGCATAAAGAAAAACACCCACAACAGGCAAGTGCTTTACGGAGGTTTCAATCATGGATAAGAGCAGTCCATCATCATTCCCTGGCTGAAGGAAAACTACAATAACTGCGAAGTCATCGCCGTGTCGCAACGTCGGTCAGGCCGACGAGCTCGACGGCCTCGAAGAGAAGGCCATCAAGACCGGCGCGTCGAAGCTCTACGTGCTCGACCTGACCGACGAGATGTGTCGACGAGATCATCGTCCCGTCCGTCATGATGGACGCCAAATATGAGAATATCTGCTCGGCACCGCGTTTGCACGGCCCGTGATCGGCAAGAAGCTGGCCGAGATCGCGCTGGCCGAGCGCGGACGCCATCGCCCACGGCTGCGACCGGCAAGGGCAACGATCAGGTGCGGTTCGAGCTGGCGGTCAAGCACTTCGCACCCGATATGCCCATCATCGCCCCGTGGCGGGAGTGGGACATCCAGTCGCGTGAGGAGGAGATCGCCTACGCCGAGGCGCACAATGTGCCCCTGAAGATCAGCCGCGAGACCAACTACTCCAAGGACAAGAACCTCTGGCACCTGAGCCACGAGGGTCTGGACCTCGAGGACCCGGGCAACGAGCCGGATCTGGATAAGGCCCTGTTCCTCGAGATGGGCGTCTCCCCATCAGGCTCCCGATACGCCCACGACAGTCTCCGTCAGCTTTGAGGCGGGCGTCCCCGTGGCGGTCGACGGCGAGAAGATGAAAGTCTCCGATATCATCCGTAAACTGAACAAGTTGGGCGGCGAAAACGGCGTCGGCATCCTCGGACATCGTAGAGAACCGGCTCATCGGCATGAAGGATCGTGGCATCTACGAAACGCCGGGCGGCACAATCCTCTATTCGCGCATGAGCAGCTTGAAATGCTGACGCTCGACAAAGAAACGCTGCACATGAAGGAAAAGCTGGCTGTCGACTACGCCGACCTCATCTACAACGGCAAGTGGTACTCTCCGCTGCAGGAGGCGCTGACCGCCTTCGCCAAGCAAGTCCAACGAGTACGCACCGGCACCGTGCGCATCAAGCTCTACAAGGGCAACATGATCAATGCCGGTGTCTGGAGCCCGTACTCCCTGTACTCCGAGGAGATCGCCACCTTCGGCGAGAGTGACTACAACCAGGCGGACGCCGCCGGCTTCATCCAGCTCTACGGCCTGCCGATCGCCGTGCAGGCAAAGGTTGACGGCAAGGGAAGCTGTAAACACACTAAAGGCTTCTTTTGGGTAGAGGTAATTGATGCGAAATGGGATTCTTGTATTTCCTCTGAACTATACAACGGCATTCCCTCCGTCATTTGCTTCGTGCAAATGATTTTCTCCGGCAAGACGGAAAAGATCTAATGCAGAGCATGGCAAGGGAGACCATCACCATGGCAAAAACAAACTTTGGGCGGGCCGGTCGGAGGCGGAGACTTCGGCGCTGGCCGACGCTTTCAACTCCTCCATCGCCCTTCGACGGCCGGATGTACCAGCGAGGACATCACGGGCTCCATGGCCCACGCGGCGATGCTCGCCAAATGCGGCATCCTGACGCAGGCGGACGCCGACGCAGATCATTGGCGGTCTGGCCGGGCATTCTGGATGACATCGACAGCGGCGCACTGACGTTCGACCCCGCGTGCGAGGACATCCACATGTTCGTCGAGCAGGGCTCACCGCGCGCATCGGTGACCTCGGCAAGGAAGCTGCACACCGCCCGCTCGCGCAACGATCAGGTCGCGCTCGACCTGCGCATGTACCTGCGCAGCGAAATCGAACGACATGCATTGCGCTCACGAAGGACGTGCTCGCGGCGCTCGTGGAGCAGGCCAAGGCGCACAAGGGCGACATTCTGCCCGGCTACACGCACCTGCAGCGCGCGCAGCCCATTACCTTCGGCCACCACCTGATGGCCTATGCCATGATGCTCCTGCGCGACATTGACCGCATGCAGGATGCGGTCAGGCGCATGAATGTTTCGCCCCATCGGCTGCTGTGCCCTCGCCGGCACGACGTATGAAACCGACCGGTTCTTTGAGGCCACAGCAGCTAGGCTTTGCTGACGGTATGCGCGCAACAGTCTGGACGGCGTGTCCGACCGGGATTTCTGCGTGGAGCTCATGAGCGCGTGCGCGCTCATCATGATGCACCTGTCCCGGTTCCGAGGAGCTCATCCTGTGGTCGAGCTGGGAATTCCAGTTTATCGAGCTCGACAGCGGCTTTGCCACCGGGTCGTCCATCATGCCGCAGAAGAAAAACCCCGACATGGCCGAGCTCTGCGGCGCGGCAAGACCACCACGCTCAAGGGGCTTCCGTTGGCCTATAACAAGGACATGCAGGAGGATAAAGAGGCTGGTTCGACTGCGTTAATGATCATGGCCCCAATGCTGCCTGACGACGAAACCATGAAAGGGCTTCATGCCGCTCTGCCGATTACAACAAAAAAGGACATGCAGCGGCCCTGCGTCGGTACAGGCGCAGCTGGATTCCGTCGCAGCTTTCCTCGCGGCGCATCATGGAAGGAGAACAGCATGAACATCAAGGGACAGAGTTTTTTAAAGCTGTTGGATTTTACGCCGGAACAGATCACGGAGTTTTTGGCGCTCGCCGCCAAACTCAAGGCGAAGAAAAAGGCAGGTATCCCCCATCGCCTGTGCGAGGGAAAGCAGGCCGCGCTCATTTTCGAAAAGACCAGCACGCGTACGCGCTGCTCGTTTGAGGTTGCCGCGCACGATCTGGGCATGACGGTCACGTATCTTGACCCGTCCGGCTCGCAGATTGGCAAAAAGGAGTCGATCGCAGATACTGCGCGCGTGCTCGGCCGCATGTACGACGGCATCGAGTACCGCGGCTACGGGCCAGTCGATCGTCGAGGAGCTGGCAAAGTACGCAGGCGTTCCTGTCTGGAATGGCCTGACAAACGAATTCCATCCCACACAGATTCTCGCCGGACTTTCTGACGATTCAGGAGCATTTTGGCGAGCTGAAGGGCAAGAAGCTCGTATACATGGGCGATGCGCGCTTCAACATGGGCAACTCGCCTCATGGTCGGCTGCGCGAAGATGGGCATGCACTTCGCGGCCTGCGCGCCGGAGGCGTATTTCCCGGATGCGGACCTGATCCAAACATGCAAAGCGATTGCTGGGCAGACCGGCGCAGTGCTGGAATTCGATACGGATCCGATGCACGCGGTCCAGAATGCGGACGTCATCTATACCGACGTCTGGGTCTCCATGGGCGAGCCGGACGCGGTCTGGCAGACGCGCATTCACGATCTGCTGCCCTATCAGGTGAACACCAAGCTCATGGCCCAGGCCGGCCCGCAGTGCCGCTTCATGCACTGCCTGCCTGCATTCCATGATCTGAACACCACAATCGGCAAGCAGATCAGCGAGAAATACGGACTGACCGCCATGGAGGTCACCGATGAGGTCTTCGAGAGCCCCCAGTCCATCGTCTTCGACGAAGCCGAAAACCGCATGCACACCATCAAGGCGGTCATGGCGGCAACATTGGCATAAATAAGCAAACACCCGGCGCAGTCTCTTGGTTGAGACTGCGCCGGGGTATTTTTTTCAATAACAGAATTGATAGGACCTTACTGTCTTCCAATTTGCAGCGTTGTCTCTGTTATCACGAGGAAAACCCAGAAAAACGAGCATGGATTCTTTTAGAATTTTCCACTGCTGTGGGAGAAGCCGCCGGAGTTGACGGAGGTTCCGCCGCCGGATTTTTGTGTTTCGATCTTCACACGGGTCTGTGTAGTGGTAAGGTATACATCGTCCTGCCGAGTCAGACGAACGCCGTTTTGAGGAATATATGCGTCGGCGTGGGTCTGCTTGCGGGCAGTTTTCATTTTGCCCTTCATAATAAGACAGACAATCAGCGCTGTAAGCAGCGGGATAACAATCACAGCAATCCACTTGAGCACGCTGATATCCTCCAGCCGTTCAGGGTCAGTCGCCCGGTCAAAGGGTTCACCTTGCGCGTCTAGCTGCAAGAAATCCGTGCAGCCATCCAAATAACGGTTGAATCCATCGTACCAGTAGTCTTTTCCAAACTCACTCAGGAAATAGCGTTCAGCGAGCACGCCCTTGCCGTAGTCCGTAAAGGCACGGTGGCCGGTTTCGCCATGGGCACACAGGTCGTAATCACGCTCGGCCATGCTGAGCGCCAGCAGAATACCATTTTGCGCTTCGCCCGTGCCGAGGTCATAGTCAAGAAAGAATTTTTCCGTAAAAGCCTCAATAGATTCTGCTCCATCATACAGAGAGTAGTCATCGGTCGTAACGATATATACACCGCAGCCAAAGGTATCCTCTGCCTCCTGGCAGCGTGCTTCCAGCGCGCCGATCTCGTCCTCTGAAAGAAGCTGGGCGTCATCAAACACATGCGCAGAATCGTAGGCCAAGGCGCTCACGCACAGGCCGAGCAGTAGCACCAGCGCTGCAATCAGACAAAGAAGTTGTTTTTTCATCCCGCTTCTCCCTTACAATGCAAACAGCAGCACAGACAGAACTGCCGCCAGTCCGCCCGCAATTCCTGCAAAATACGCCCAGAACCGGCCCCACGAGACAGGCAGGTCACCAGTCAGCTTGCCGGTCTGCCCGTTCATAGAGAACAGATAGTCCCTGCCATTCCATTTTGTATGCAGCATCCAGACAGGGAGCATCGCATACTGCACCTTGCCGCGCCGGATATGGATATTCTCCTCCTCCGGAACGCAGGTAGAATAACCGGTTACACTGCTGCGCAGCGCACTCTCGCAGCTGGACTTGCAGCGTGCATCGGCACGGGGCGCGCAATAATCGACGCTCACATCGTATTTATCAGCCAGAAAACCGGGCAGATACGCATTGGAAAAGGCCTTGAGTTCCTTGTAATCAAACGGCTCAATGGACTCCATGTTTTCATCCGGCATTTTGCTTGACGCGTCAACGGGGATTTTCTCAAATTTGACCGTGCCCGCACGGCGCACCATGAAGTGCTGCGTGTCGGTCACATCGTAGTCGCCCTCTCGGTGGGTCATGGAACGGGTGCAGTTATAACGGATATCCGCATCCGCGCTGCCGTTGAAGAGCCAGAATGGGACATAGACGCCCTGAATCTCTTCAATGTGGTTCTGCGCAGAGAAAATCTTCGGCAGAAGGGGCTTTTTCTTATAGTGGTTTTTGAGCGCAGCGATCGCGTCTTCCTTACTGAGTTTGAAGGGAATGATGTAGTCCGGCTTCTGCATGCCGGAAAGCTGACCGGGAACGATGGTTGTGTTGCCGCAGTAGGGACAACTGGTTGCCGCCGTCGTCTCATCGCAGATGAGTTCTGCGCCGCACGACGGGCAGGTGTAGCTTTTCATGCCCGGCTCTGCCCAGTCCGCGCCCTCCGGCTGGGTCCATTCGCCCTCGTCGGATTGTGTTGCCGCCTTCTGCTCCGCCTTTGCAGCGGCCTGTGCGGCCTGTTTATCCTTTCTTCTGATAGAGTGCCTCGATCTCCTCGACCGAATAGGACGAGCCGCAGTAATCGCATTCCAGTTTTCCGGACGCGCCGACAAAATGCAGCGGGCCGGTACACGCGGGACATTTGTAATTTGTGATCTTGTCTGCCATGCAAATCTTCGCCTCCTGTGATGATTCTGCCCGCGCCAAAGGCGCGCGGGCAGGGTTCGTCAATTAAAGAACAATATCACCGTCGTCAAACGGATCGCCGCATTCCGGGCAGAACTTTGGCGGATGGGTCGGGTCCTTGGGCTCCCAGCCGCACTTGTCGCACTTGTATTTGGGCGTACCGGCGGGCTTGGGCTTGCCGCACTCTGCGCAGAACTTGCCCTTGTTCACTGCACCGCAGGAGCACGTCCAGCCGGTATCCGCCGGTCTGGGTTTGCCGCATTCCGGGCAGAACTTGCCGGTCGCCGTCGCACCGCAGGAGCATGTCCAGCTTCCGGCGGCAGGCGCGGGGGCAGGCTTGGGCTTGCCGCAGTTCGGGCAGAATTTGCCGGTGATGCCGCTCTGGCCACAGGCGCACGTCCAGCCTGCCGCAGCGGGGGGCTGCCTGCTGCTGCGCCCCCATCTGATAGAGGCTCTGCGCGTTCACGCCGCCGGCCTGCCCTGCCATGTTCATGCCCATGAAGGCCATGGCCGGGCCGGCATTCTGGTTGTTAGCCGCAGCCTGCATGGCACTGGCCTGCGCGCCGACCAGATGCGCCGCCGCTCTTGTCGGATCCATAAAGGCTGCATTGCGCTGCAGTTCCTTGAGCATGGCCTCGTCTTCCTCGCTCGCTTTGACGGACGAAACGCCGAAGGAAACGATCTCAAGGCCGCGCAGATTGCGCCATTTCGACGAGAGTACGTCGTTAAGCGCGTCTGCCATCTCCATTGTGTGTCCTGGGAGTGCGGAATAGCGGATGCCCTGCTCGGAGATCTTGGCAAAAGCGGGCTGCAGCGCGGTCAACAGTTCGGTCTTAAGCTGGCTTTCGAGACGGTCGCGGGTGTAATCCCCGCTGACATTGCCGCAGACATTCGTATAGAACAGAATTGGGTCGCAGATGCGGTAGCTGTACTCGCCAAAGCATCGGATGGCGATATCGATGTCGATACCGGCGCGCTGATCAACCACACGGAACGGGACGGGAGAGGCGTGCCATATTTGTTGCCGATGAGTTCCTTCGTGTTGAAGTAATACACGCGCTGATCCTTGGGTGCCTCGCCGCCGAAGGTGAAGCGCTTGCCGATGTTCTTGAAGGTGTCGAGAATGTTTTTGCCTAACTTGCCGTAAAACAGGGACGGCTCGGTTGAGGCGTCATATTTGAATTCGCCCGGCTCCGCGCAGAACTCCGTGACCTTGCCCTGATCGACAATGACCATGCACTGGCCGTCGGCGACGGCGATCACTGAACCGTTGGAGATGATATTGTCTGAACCTCTGGTGTTGCTGCTGCGGCCGGAGCTGCGCTTCTGACCCTTGACGGCCATGACGTTTTCCGGAAGAGAATCACAATAGAAATACTCAAGCCACTGATCGGCCATTACGCCGCCCGCAGCGCCGAGTGCTGCTTTGATAAGTCCCATTTTGATTACGCTCCTTTTCTGATCTTTGATAAACGGAATAGTCTGAAGGTTTTATACCAGTGTTTTCAGGATACCATAGTTTGACGTGTTCGGCAATCAATTTGTTCCAAATTCATGAAAAATCACAAATTTGCGCAGAAAAAACCGAATGGGCAGAAAAGAAAAAGTGACCATAGGCAAGGAATCTTGAATTTGATATTATTATATCGAATTATAGCGTTCTGTGCAAACGGCGTGCAGGCGCTTCATAAAAAAGGAAAAGGATCCGGATCATGCAGTTTTTTCAGTGCGCCTGTTATCTTGCCGGACTTGGCGTTTTGAGTTTTGTGCTCGGACGGCTCGTTCCGAAGACGTGGTTTGACTACACACGCTTTCCCTACCGCGCATACGCGTTGAACGGGACGGGAAGGTCTACGAATCGCTGGGTATTGCGCGCTGGCAGAGCCGGGTACCGGACATGAGCAGACTGTTTCCAAGGCTTATGCCGCCCAAGAAAATGCCGCCCCGCCCGGATGCGCAGACGCTGCTTGTCATGATCCGCGAAACGTGTGCTGCAGAAGCGACGCATGCGCTTTTGCTGCTGGCCGGACTCGGGGTGCTTGCATTTTGGCCGGGTGTGTGGGGCATTGTGCTGTATCTGATCTACGCGATTTTCGGAAATCTGGTTTTCATCATCATCCAGCGTTATAACCGCCCGCGCCTTGTTCGGCTTTACGAGCGGAAACGCGCAAAAAGGAGCAAAGAGGCATGAAGGTATTGATCCTCAGCTGCAACACAGGCGGCGGACATAATTCCTGCGCCAAAGCCATCGGCACGGAACTTTTGAAGCGCGGCCATACCTATGAGACGGACGACGCGCTTTTATATGTCTCTAAGGGCACGAGCCGCTTTGTGAGCAGCTGGCATGTGCGCTTTTATCGCTACTTCCCCAAGCTTTACAACAAAGGCTATCAATATGCAGAGGAACATCCGGCCTCGTTTGACGAGTCCTCCGCTGCCTGCCGCATTCTGCGGCGTGGGTGCAAACGGCTGCGCGCGACGATTCTTGCAGGCGGCTACGATGCAGTCGTGTGCGTCCACCTGTTCCCGGCGCTGATGCTGACATTTATTCAGCAGGATTCTCCCCTGCGCATCAAAACCATGTTTATCGCCACAGACTACACTGCAAGCCCGTCGTGTGACCGCATGCGGCTGGACACCTGTGTCATCCCGGATATTGCGCTGACAGACACCTTTGTGAAAAACGGAGTCAATCCGGACGCAATCGCGCCGCTTGGCATTCCGGTGCGCGCAGAACTTTACGCATGCCAGCCAAATCAGGAGGCAAAGCGTGCCGTCGGTCTTGATCCTTCGCACCGGCATCTTTTGATGATGACCGGCAGCATGGGCTGCGGACCGATGGAAGAGATCACACAGCTGCTTGCAAATTCGCTTCCGGCGGAGTATGATGTAACCGTGGCATGCAGCAGCAACAAGCAGCTTCTGCGGCGTATGGAGCGTAAATTCGCAGACAAGCCCAATATCCATATCCGCGGCTTCATCGGCAATGTGTCCGCTATGATGGACAGCGCCGATCTGTTCCTGACAAAACCCGGCGGCATCAGCACGACCGAAGCTATGGTCAAGGACTGCCGATGGTGCTGGTCAACGTAGTCGGCGGCTGTGAGACGCCGAATCTGGAATTCTTCGTCGCTCACGGCGGCGCAGCCACGGCCGATACGCCGGAGGCGATTGCCGCACTCTGCAAGCAGCTGCTGGAGCATGATGAGGAGCGCCTGATCATGCGGCAGTCTCTGCTTGCCATGCACAAAATCCCCGCCTCGCAGGCTATCTGCGACCGTCTGGAAGCATAAACCGGCGCACCGCGTGGGAGGCTAATGAAAACAAGGAGGTCACACAAGTATGACAATCGTAACACTGGATAACTTTGATAAAGAAGTCATGCAGGCGCAAACGCCCGTTGTGGTAGATTTCTGGGCAAGCTGGTGCGGCCCGTGCATGATGCTCGCGCCTGTGATGGAGGCACTCGAACCGGAAGTTCCCGCCGTGAAATTCTGCAAAGTCAACGTTGATGACGAGCGTGATCTGGCTATGGAATTCCAGATTGAGTCCATCCCGACGCTGCTGTGCATCAAGGGCGGCAAGGTCGTGAAGCGTCTGGTCGGCTTCCGTGAGAAGGATGCGCTCAAGAAGGAGTTGGAGGCGCTGTGAAGGTACGGCTAAACGAAGACAAGGAGATCGTCGCCCGCATTAAGGAGGGCCTCAAGCGCACCGGTGGCTACTGCCCGTGCAGGCTTGCCCACACAGAGGAAAAACAAGTGCATGTGCGAGGAGTTCCGCAACCAGATCAAGGATCCTAACTTTGAAGGCTACTGCCATTGTATGCTCTACTATAAGGAAAAATAAGCGCCGGCCCGGCGTCCGCACCTACGGACGCCGGGCCGAATTTATCGAGTTGAACTATGCTTTTTATTATGGCTCTGTCTGCAATTCCACATTGCCGGAAACAGTTTCGGCGGTAATGTCGCAGGTTTCGTCTCCGCCGGAGATAAAGCGGTCGGTATCACGGTCGCCGCTGACGGTGCTGAAGTCCAGCGTATAGCGGCAGCTGCCTTTCGGCAAGGTGAGATGCAAATTGCCGCTGACGCTGTTGAAATCGATCTCATCCGGGTGCGCCGTGCAGCTGATGCGCACTTCACCGGAAACAGTTTCGCAGTCGATGGCGCTGCTGCCTGCCGGAAGCGCAGTCAGGGAGATATCCCCGCTGACGGTGCCAAAGTCATATTCTCTGGCCGAAAGTCCGGGGCCGGTAATCCCGCCGCTTGTAGTGCTGACAGCGAGCGTGTCCGCGCTGCCGCCCATCAGTTCCACATTGGCCGAGACCGTTTCGACTGTGATGCTTTTCAGTGTGGACTCGCTGGGCAGGAAAACAGTCAGCGCCTTCTGCGGCAGATCCGTGCTGCTGAAAAACCTTGATCTGCACGGCTGGATGGTGAGTTTTCCATTGCTGACCTTGTAGCGCATGCGGTAATCCTCGTTGCTGCCCGTATAATCCTCCTGAAACGTCACGCCGTCCGTGTCCGATTCGACCAGATATACATCGCCGGTCAGCCAATGGATTTCAATCTCCGTGATATCAGTCAGCGGTTCGGAAGCGGTCACGGACTGTTCTCCGCTGCCGAAGCCAGAGCGATCAAGCATTTCATAGCTGTTTGCGTTGTCATAGATATAGCGTTCTCCCGCGCGCAGCACACCGAAGGCTGCCTGGCCCGCAAAGTTCAGCGCCAGAATCGCCGCGGCCACACCCACACAGATAAGCGCGATGGCCCAGCCGGGGAGCTTTTTCTTCCTGCCGCTCTGCGGCGCAGTGGATACCGCGTCCGGTGTAGGCGGCGCAGGAAAATCCCGCTTTTTGGGTTCTTCCGCCGCCTGCTTGTGCTCATACAGCTCCGATACGTCGCCGATGCCGCCGACGGCCTCGTCATACGCTTCCTGCTCTGATTTTCCGGCGGCGATCAGATCGTCGTACCGGTCGAGCGCATGCTGCAAAATCTCCTGCTGCACCTCCGCATTGCGGATGGTCAGCGCAGCATCGGAAAAAAGTCCTTCTACATAGATACTGATCTTCTCTCTCATGCTTCTCCCTCCAATAATGCGTTCAGAATGCGCACGCTTGCATCCCATTCCGCCCGCGCCTGCCGGTATAATTCCCGGCCCTTTTCTGTGATCTTATAATACTTCCGTCTGGCTCCGACGGCTTCATCACCCCAGTAGGAGGTAATGTATCTGCCGTCCTCCAGCCGCCGGAATGCGGTGTAGAGCGTAGCCTCCTTCAGGACAAATTCGCCGCCGGAGCAGGTTTCAATGGTTTTGTTGATCTCATAGCCGTAGCTGTCGCGGCGCAAAAGCTGCGCCAGAATCACCGCGTCCGTATGGCCGCGGATCACGTCTGCCCGAATGGTCACAGCGCCACCTCCTGTTCGGTGCGCTTAGTATAGCATGATATACCTCGCCTGTCAAGGTATATCATTTTTAAATTTTTCATGAGATATTCTCATGTATTGCATTCAAATTCCGCACTTGTCAGAAGCGCTGCAATATGCTATACTCCATTCAGCAAGATACGGAAGAAGGAACATCAGTATGCGCATTGTCATCAAAATCGGCACCTCCACCATTACGCATCCGACTGGCAGACTGAACATCCGCCAGATGGAAGCGCTCTGCAAGGTGCTCAGCGACCTCAAAAACGCAGGGAACGAAGTAATTCTTGTCTCCTCCGGCGCAATCGGGATGGGCGTGGGCAAGCTTCGGCTTGGAAAGAAGCCGACAGACGTGCCGACAAAACAGGCTGCCGCCGCTGTCGGCCAGTGCGAACTCATGTATACTTACGACAAGCTGTTCTCTGAATACCGCCACACCGTCGCGCAGATTCTGCTGACGGCAGACGACATTGCAGACCCTGTGCGGCATGAGAATTTCCAGAACACCATCCAACGTCTGCTGGAACTGGACGCCATCCCGATTGTCAACGAAAACGACACCGTCTCCGTTGCGGAATTCGGTATCGGCGACAACGACACGCTCTCAGCCATCGTCGCAACCAGCGTACATGCTGATCTTCTCGTTCTTCTATCGGATATCGACGGTCTGTACACCGCCGATCCGCATAAGGACCCAGACGCTGCGCGCATCGAACTTGTTCCCGAAATCACAGACGAAATTCTGCGTCTTGCCGATGGCAAGGGCTCCGAACTTGGGACCGGCGGCATGAAAACCAAGCTTTCCGCCGCGAAGATCGTCACAAAGGCCGGAACAGATATGATCATTGCCAACGGCGCAGAAGTTGAAAAGCTTTACGCACTGCTCGACGGCAAATCCATCGGCACAAGATTTTTAGGAAGGAAGGCAAGCGTATGAAGACGCAGGAACTCTTACGGCATGCCAAGGCTGCCTGCCCGCAGCTTGCATGGCTGGGAAGCGAAGAAAAAAAGGCCATTTTGCGGATGGCCAATGCGATTGAAGCAAATGCAGATATGATTCTCGCCGCAAATGCAGAAGATCTGCGTGCAGCGCAGGGCGTCATTTCCGATGTCATGCTCGACCGTCTGCGTCTGACACGAAGCCGCATCGCCGCCATGGCGGATGGCATGCGGCAGGTTGCGAAGCTTCCCGACCCGGTCGGAGAAATTCTGGCAGAGGTAACACGGCCCAACGGGCTTGTGATCCGCAAGACTGCCGTCCCGATGGGTGTCGTGGCCATTATCTATGAAAGCCGCCCGAATGTCACCTCCGACGCAGCGGTTCTGGCACTCAAAAGCGGAAACGTCTGTGTTTTGCGCGGCGGGAAGGAAGCGTATCGTTCCGCTGCAGCCATTGTCGCAGCCATGCACGAGGGCCTGCGGGCGGCCGACCTGCCGGAAGCTTTTGTGAATCTGGTATCGGACACCACGCGCCAAAGCGCACACGAACTTATGACGGCAAACGGACTGGTCGATCTGCTCATTCCGCGCGGCGGTGCGGGACTGATCCGCGCCTGCGTTGAATCAGCGACCGTTCCGTGCATCGAGACAGGCACCGGCATTTGCCATGTATATGTGGACAAAGCCGCTGATCTGGAAAAAGCGCTGAACATTATCGAAAATGCCAAAACAAGCCGTCCTTCCGTCTGCAACGCAGAGGAAGTCGTGATCGTTCACGCGGATATTGCCGGACAGTTCCTGCCCATGCTCAAAAAACGGCTGGTGGACGACCGTGCTGCGGCTGGCCTGCCGCTGGTCGAACTCCGGCTGGACGAAGCCGCGCAGAAGCTGATTCCCGGCACGCCTGCGGGGGAACGGGATTTTGACACCGAATTTCTGGATTATATCCTTGCTGTCAAGACCGTTTCCAGCGCGGACGAGGCAATCGCCCATATTGCCGCACATTCTACGCACCATTCCGACGCAATCATCACGGAAAACGCACAGACCGCGCAGCGCTTTACATGTTTGGTTGACAGTGCAGCAGTCTATGTGAATGCATCCACGCGTTTTACCGACGGCGGCGAGTTTGGCCTTGGCTGCGAGATGGGCATTTCCACACAGAAGCTTCATGCCAGAGGCCCCATGGGACTGCGGGAATTGACGACTTATAAATATATCGTAACAGGCAACGGACAGACCCGATAAGGAGGAACTTATGTCAACCTATCAACTTGGATTTATCGGAACAGGGAACATGGGCGGCGCGTTGGCGCAGGCTGCGGCAAAAAGCGGTGCAGACATGCTTCTGTCCAACCGCACGGCCGCGAAGGCAGAAGCACTGGCCGCAAAACTCGGCTGTGCAGCCGGGACGAATCTGGAGATCGCAGAATCTTGCAGCTACATCTTTCTCGGCGTCAAGCCGCAGATGCTCCCGGCACTGCTGGAGGAACTGAAAGCGCCACTTTTGGCTCGGAAGGACAGATTTGTGCTTGTCTCCATGGCAGCGGGCATTACGATTGAAACGATTCAAAAAATACTGGGACTCCCCTGCCCGGTTGTGCGCATCATGCCGAATCTGCCGGTCGCGCTTGGAAAGGGCGTGGTTCTGATTTCCCCGGATGATACCGTTACAGAGGAAGAAATATCTGCGCTGGAAAAAGCACTGCAGCCTGCCGGGCTTCTGATGCAGATGCCAGAAGATAAAATTGACGCAGGAAGCGCCGTCTCCGGCTGCGGCCCAGCGTTTGTATATCTGTTTCTGGACGCGCTGGCAAACGGCGGTGTAAGCTGCGGTCTGCCATACCCTCAGGCACTAGCGCTGGCCGCGCAGACCATGATCGGCGCGGCAGAAATGGCGCTTGCCTCCGGCAAGCACCCCGGAAAGCTCCAATCCGAGGTTTGCAGCCCCGGCGGAACGACGATCGCAGGCGTCCGCGCGCTGGAGCAGCACAGTGTCCGCGCCGCTGCCATGGACGCCGTGATCGCCGCCTACGAACGTACCTGCGAACTGGCAGCGCACTGAATTCGCACCTTAGGACGGCTTCTGCCGTCCTTCTTTCTTAACCTTTTATAAATACAGTCTATGTTCGACATCAAAGATGTTGAAGGTTGCCAGTGTGTACCTTCTGAATTGATCTCCACGCCCATTTCCATGTTCTTTCTCCCATTCCACCCAAGAACGAGGTGTACCAAACTTGATTCGTCCTTTTTTTCAAAGAATGGGCGTGCATCTTTTCGCTTATTGCACGGAAAATACCTGTCCCACTGGAAAAGCAAATCAACTTTTCGACTGCTATACTTGTATGCAAACAATTCCTGAAAGGGAAAATCAGATCTGCTCAAATATTTGAAATATTGTCTAAGCATCTGTCGCCAATTAGGCCGGGGCGACAATATAAGCGTTATCAAAACCCTGTTTCCGCTGTAGCTTTCAATACCGGTTTTCTTAAAACAACTTACAATATTACGTAATTACAGATGTCCTCTGGATACCTGCTT